>Ga0100378_1000747_pt1 | contig 35545 bp, 33 predicted proteins | sample CryGeymeta201502_FD_81535 | JGI IMG/M metagenome (GOLD analysis project Ga0100378, IMG submission 81535) | Groundwater microbial communities from Crystal Geyser aquifers in Utah, USA - Crystal Geyser metaG 2015-02 | ecosystem: Environmental > Aquatic > Deep subsurface > Groundwater | place: USA... | reverse complement strand
GAGTCCATGTAGATCCAGAACGTGTGAATATATACGCTGACCCCGAATTAGTACTCGGGGCATTATCTAAGTTAGCACCAACTATTGCGGTATTGCCATCTGATGAAATAGCAACTGACCACCCAAACTGATCACTATCAGCGCCGACAGCGCCGTCCAAAGCGGTTAGTTTTATTTCCAAAACAGGATCTAGTTCAATAACAAAAGATTCAGAATAAGTTTGGCCGTCTGAATCAGTAGCGCGAATAGTTATCGTGTATTGGCCTGCGGACGGATAAGAAGCAATTGATAGCTCTCCGGTCGATGAGTTAATGTTAAAGTAATTATTGGGATTGCTAGTCAAATCCCAAGCGATAATATCATTGGGTAGATTAGAGTCAACTGCGGTTGCCGTGCCAATTATCTGACCAACACCCCTAACTGATAAACCAATTTTATTATTACTTAAATTAATATCAGTAGGCGGTTGATTTCCGTTAAAAACCAAAATAGTGAATGTTTCGCTGGTCTTAGACCCAGAAAAACGAATAGCAGTAATTTCTACAGGTATTGAATTGCGCAACGCATGATCTAAAATAGTATTAACTAAAACATTACCATCTGTAGTAATAGCAAAAGAACCAGTGGGATCATTTAATTCGAAATCAAATGTTTCAGTTGAATTAATAACTGTTGCTATTCCCACCACCTGACCTATAGATGCGTTATCACCTATTTGGGTATTATCAAGTTCTATATCTGCTATGAACTCATCAATTATAGTTTTGACATTAAACCCAACACTACCTTTAAACCCAACACCACCTTTTGCTATTAACCCCATGTTATTCCTTAATTTTAATAATTGATTGTCATTATTTATTATTATTTATTATTATTATTTTTTTATTATTTATTATTATTATTTATTATTTATTGGGGGTCAAATTAAAATTATTTAATTTTTTTTAATTATTTTTCTCAATAAATTAAGTGCTGTTTCACGTCCGCGCTTGTTGATAATAAACCGCCATGAAGCATTTGATGTTTCTAATTTTCCAAGTGTTCGGTTAAGATCATAATCAGTGTCATGATATTGAGCTAAAATTTCTGTGGGGTTTATTGACGTATCCACTACTAAGTCGATGCCCATATGCCCAGGCAAAGTAGTTTCAGTAATATTAATAATTTCAAAATATCGCATTATACTTCATCTAAAAATTGATCAATCATTATTGCTATATCATCTCGACCATGCATATCTGCCAAATCACTTATATATCTAAGAGCTGTGGGATTTTGATCTTGTATAGTATCATTATCTGCCAAAATTGCTTGAGCTTGTTGCCCTACAGCCCACCCAAATTTACTGGAAACTAAGTTAACAAAGTCTTCATCAGAAAGATGATCGGTCATATCTGGTTCCATATCTCCATCCGGAACTTCAAATGGTATTTCCAAGTAATCAGCCAAATCTTCTGCTAAATCATATTCCCGGCGTTGTTTAGCAACATCAAATATCAATTTAAGTGCATTTTGGTTTTGGTTTTCAAATCCATCACCATTAAGGATTGCGGTGGCTTGTTCAGCTACCGCCCATCCAAATTGTGATCTAATATCAGCTAAGAATGTTTCTCTATTTCTTACCATTATTATTATTCCAAAATATCAAGTTCATCTATGTGGAAAGTTTGTGTATCAATAACATCATTTAGTTTAACTGTGTAAAATTCACCTTCTTTTACAACAACTTCACCGGTTAAATCTTTGAACAATCCTTCTACTACAACCCTAACATATGATTTTGCGGGCGCTTCATTAACTGTTTCTTCAACAGGATTTAATGTTCTTAATATAGCGCCGCCCAATTCTAATTCATTCTTTTCTAAAGCATAATCACTTATAGTTTCAAGTATATTTCTCTTTATTTTTGCAAAAGATTTACCTTCTAGAATAAACTTGGTTGCTCTACCTGCTTGATCACCCTTTTCTTTTGTAATAGCTTCAACAAACATTGCTTTGTTTTTTACTCTGCCAGAAAATACTGCCTTTTGATCGGATTCTTTAATACCATATTTTTTAGCCATTGCAGCATACTTGTCTTCTGGTTCTGCCATTTGTGCGGCGGCTCGAACATAATCCAATGCTTCTTTATTTGCAGGAATATTAACAACCGCTAGTGCTTCTTTTGGTGTTTTTCCCTTTGCTACCAATTTTCTAGCTTTGTCTAATGCAAATTGTCTTGAACTACCAATTCTATCCATTTGTTTAGCCATTTTGTCACTTGAACTCATAGCAGAAGTAGCTTTTCTGCCATCTTTTGCTTCCATCATTTCGTTGTGCATAGCTTCGCCCAATCCGTCATCATTGCCGTAATGTTTTTCATGTAGTCTATAAGCTAATTTCTTTAAAGCACTAACTATTTTCTTAACAGATTCATTTCTACCGTCATATGTAACAACACTTAAAGCCAAATCCATTTTATTTTCGGGATCTCTATGGCTCATTGGATCTTCAGCGTCGCTTGACAAGTGGCTCAACACATTGCCTAAACTCTTTTTGCTTTCCATATCAATATCATATTTGTTGATAGCATCGGCAATTTTTCTAGCATAATCACCAAGAGAAGAATCAAAACGTGTTAATCTAGAAATATTTGCATCCAAGTTAACAGAAGCCCAATCATATGATTCGTGTAAGTTCATTGCATGGGCTACGTTTCTAGTTACTGTTTTATCCCAAGTGGATTCTATGACTTTAACCAATCTTCTCTTTTGTGATTCTGAAAGATACTTAGTTAATTTCTTAATCTTTGATTCATCTTCATTGAAATGAACTACTTTGGTAGCTAGACCAAAAAACTTTTCCTGATCTTCAACTAAATTTTTGGCTTTAGTTCTTCTAGTTTCTTTTATTTCTTTTACTTTCTTTGCAAGTTCTGTTTTCTTTTCATTTAATTTTTTAGCGCGTTCTTCATTCATTATTGTGTTTACATCAAACTTTTTAAACCATTCAGTTAACCCTGATATACTTTCATTATTAATGGATTCGTATTGCGCTTTGTTAACACCAACCATTTTGGCCACTGCATCGGCCAAATTTTCGATATATTTGAAAGTTGCATTACCTTGCGGCATAGTAGTATTCTGTCCGCCAACCAAATACATATAGTGATCACTTAATCTTGAAATAATGTTGCCCAAAATAGCATCATCACTGGGGTTTAAATACTGAGAAATGGTCGCATAATAATCGGCTTTCTTTTGATATGCTGCTACTTCCGGATCACTGCTTAATTCTTTTTGAGGAATTGCTTGTTTTGCTCCCGGAAAACGAGTAATTTCTCGTTCAGCCAATCTCTTGGCTTGTTTCAAGAAATCTTCATTTCTAATTTCTTCGCCTTCGGGACCATATGACCTATCTGTATCATCACTAGAAAATGCGTCTAATTTTTCTAAAATTTCTGCCCACTTTTGAATTTGCGGAGTTACTTCAAAATCAACGCCTTTTTTTGGTCTTGCTTCATCTAGTGATAAATTAGCAACATTTTCAATTATTTTTCTCATTTTTAAATCCTCTGGATCAATTTTTAATTGACTATATAAATTTTCTATTTTTAAAGATACATTATCTTCATTTAGGACATTAGTAATATTATTTACTGTATTTATGGTTTCTTCATACAGGGTTTTACTATTTATCCCATGAATAATTTTACTTATTTCATTTATCTTTTCCCAAGCATTAACCATAACATCTTTAGTAAATTTAGTTTGTTCTGTTAGAGTTTTTGAAAATTTAAATAATATTCGTAAATCAACATATTGTTCAGTAAGTTTTTTAAGCTTTGCACCTGTATCATCATAAAGAGTACCGCCTTCGGAAACATATTTGGCAATAGCTCTATTGCCCGATAACCAATTTGTGGGCAATTTAAATCTTTGCCCCACTGCATCTTCAATAAATGTTTGTGCAATTCTACGTGATCTTGCTCCTCGAATTTCTTCATTTATTCGGTCGCTATGTCGTAAAATTAATTTTATTTCTCCTATTTTTTGGTAACTGGATTTGGATGAACCAAACAGTGAACTTTCACTCAAATGTGCGAAATCTTTAGGGGATAATTTTTTACCAAATTTCTTTAATGAATAATCCATATTATAGTGTCTCGCTGTTTGCCTAATCATATCTATAGTTTTTTTATTTTCGGTTACATCCGCACTTGAACTAATATAAACTTTAATGTTGCCAGAATCATCCCCGTCAACCATTATCATCATATTCGATGGTTCTGCAAAAAATCTAGTTGCTGTTTCCGAATCATAGATACGAGTACCTTCAGAATCAAACATATATAGAGTTTGTCCAGAACCTTTTAGTATGTCAAAAATTCGTTGAGTAGCTTTTGATAAAATAATAGGCATTTTTTTCCTTAACAGTTTTAATTATTTATCATTTAAAAGATAATTGGCATTGGTGCTTGAAAATCATCATCGTAATCTAGCGTTTCCTTTAATTTATCATCAAAATCCGGGTCATAATTGCTCAACATAACAACCATTCTAATACATAACAACGTAGCAGATATAATATCATCATTATACCCGTATTTAGCCGCGAAGCCAGGGCCACTTCTAACAAATCCCTTAAGTTCGGAAATAAGAGCTTTTGACAGAATAGTTAATCTGTTTGTTTCAACCAAACTCTTAAATTTCATTGAAGCGGCAATTTTACTTTTATTAGTGGTGGTCATACCTTTGCGCATTCTACGCCCCATTCCCGCTCGCTTGGGTTCGTGCATAAAAGTACCAGCAAAATTTTCTTCATCAGTATCACTAACCACTTGTAGAGCAGCTTCGCCCACTGTATTATTTTCAATTGTCCAATATATTTCTGTATCACCCTGCTGTTGTCCACTTGAAACCATTGAATCCTGTATTCTTTTTAATATTCTCTGTAATACTTTTACTTGACCCCTAGTATCAATATTGTTAGCTTTCCATTCAGCAACTTGAACCATTTCCGGCATTTGAAATACTTGAATAGCTGCAAAATCACCGCCAGTGCCCACAGCGGGATCATACCCCACAACATAAGTTTTATTGGGTATGGGTTGAGTATACCATCTAACTCCGTCATCAATTAAATACGGATCAACGCCCGATAAATTGGACAATCTAAGTGGATGAATTAGCGTTTCATCTGCTTGAATAAACTTGCAAGCGAATTCTCTCTCGAATTGTGAGAGTCCAACTTTTTGCATTTGGCTTTCAGCCCACGCATCATCGCGGTCAGGATGAGCGTCCCAAGTTACTTTTATAGCTTTAAATCCATTGATACCCACACTGCCTACTCGTTCCAAACCATTTTCATCAATAGTATTTTCGGCACCAAACCAAATCTTAGCGAATTGATCTTCATCTGAGTTGGGAGTAGAAGTGATAATACAGTCACCGCCAGTAGAAAGGGTGGGCTGAATAGCAGTCCAAAATTCTTCCGCAATCTTTGGTCTAACGAACGCAAATTCGTCCAAATATAATAGAGAAATACTTAGACCACGGCCAGCGTCGGGAGTGGTAGCTCGTGAAATAATTCTACTACCATTATCAAATTCAATACTTCCCTTGTTATATGTTACAGCGCCAGCTTTTAGCCATTCCGGAAGTTCTTCATATGTGTATCGTATTCTCTGCATAATTTCTAGAGCAGATACGTTTTTGTTGGCGGCAATTAGAATAGTTTGATCGGGGCGAAATATTGCTCGCCAAACGATATATGCTGCGGCGGTAGTAGTATTATGGCTTAAAATTCCATTTGCATAATACCAATGTTTGGGATGATTTATTTCAACATCATACATATGTGTTCTAAAATTTAGATTACGAACACTTATGACTCGTTCGGGACCTTTTTCTGTATGAAGAGTAGTGTTGTATGGGATACAATCCTTTAAATAGATTGTTTCGCCATTTTCCTGATAGAATAAATGTTTATCAGCACCATATATAGTTCTTGTATTTGTTTTTAATTCCCAACATTCATATGGCACAGTTCTAAATGCATTTACGCCCATCGCAAAATCTGAATGAAATAGCACAGAATTAGTATGTGTAAATTTTTTTACATCATCTAACGGAATTTCATGCTTAATTCTATGATTTTTATCTATTATCCAAAGAATTGCTTTAATAATAACTATACATAATTTTTTAATCATACAGTTATTTATTATGGATGATTTATGACCTTAGTTTTTCCAGCATTTTAAATCTATGATCCCAATATTTGTCATGATCGGAACAGTCTATGTGTTCGTTTAAAGTCCAATCATGATGTGGTTTTCTAGTATTTTCCGGAGGAAGCTTATCAAATAATTTAAATTCATTTCTAGTCAAATAACAATCGCACAATAATTCAAAATTAAAAGCAAAAAAGATCCATTGCTCTGTATGATGTGATCCATCCCACGTTTTTTGGGGGTCTGAATAATACTTATATGTATAACTTCTATCAATTAGGGAATATATTACGTCGCCTGATAATTTTCTATCACAAAATCTCTTAAATTTTACAAAATCAAAAGTTTTGTTTCTATATTCAACTTCATCATAAGTAGCAAAATATAATGCATGAGGATATAAATGACTCCATGTAGTATATCTTATACCTGCTTCTTGATCATAGACGGCACGTTCTTCTATAATCCATTTATTGTTTTTTATTTTTTCATATTCATACAACATGGGTGCCTCATTAATATTTTAATAGTAATTTAGCATTTGATCGGGGATAATCAATATGAATTTTATGTGTTTAGTTTCATTTAATCGAATACCACATAGATAGGTTAGATAGTTAGTATCAGTATCATTTATCCATAATGATTCACAATTTAATCTATCTGTATAATACACCCCCAATACAAATGAAATTAATAATATCAAAATTATTATTGATATGTATCCTATTACATCTACTACTATATTCATTTTCTAATCTCTCTTATATATTACCATAACAAATAGCACTTAAAATTACTAATATCAAAGAAAATTTCATCAAAAGATTTTCTAGATATTTATTTATCTTTCTTTCATTCAGTTAGTATTTTAATCTTATATGTATTATGTCTGTCTGTTTCACATATTAATTTAATTTGTTCTTCTTCAGGAATATCTTTTACTGTTTTAAATGATATACCATTTAATGAAACTATTGGTAAATTTACACCATTTGCTTGAAGTGTCATTCCTGTTCGATTTTCATCTATTTTTCTTAATATTAAATTATATGGTTGTTCTGGTGTAGGGTCACATTCTCCCAAAGGGCTTGCTGATAATTCCTTATCAAATATTTTATCTATTGGTAGTTTTGGTTTGTTTGGATCTATTATTTGTTCTGATTTATCGAATACAAATTCCACTGGTTGCATTGCTAAAGCCATTCTACCAAATGCTTCGCCTATTTTTTGAGCAGGGTTATCTGTTGACGTATTATTGTCTGCAATTGCCGGAGTAGCCAAACAAAAGAAGACCAAGCTGGCGCTACGTAATATATTCATTTTATCTATCTCCCTTAAAAATTATCACAACAAATAGCAGTTAAACTTATCAATATCAAGAGAAATTTTATCAAAAATATATAAACCGATGAACAAGGATCCTATTACGATTAGTTCATACGATATATTTTTTCAACGGATGCCACCCATTATATTTTGCTGCATCGAATGTATCCAATATTTCCATTGATTTTGCATCAGCTTTGCATTTTAAAAACATGATATTAGTTTCTATTGGGGTACTTTCAAAATATGAAACTACCAAAATACCATCTAAATTTTTATTAATAATACGATACGAACTATTTATAAAACCATAGGGTTTTAAACTTTCAGTTTCTGATATTTCCTCAATGGTCAAAAATGACCGATATTCATCAACTTCGATCATATGTAGATTATGAATAATACAATATTTTATCTTATGACAAGTATTAAAGTAGGGATATTTACTCAAATTAATAGAAACATTTAATAGATCTATTGATGTCAATAATTTATCTAACCAACCAATTATATTGTTGTTGGGCAAGCAGTCCTTAAAATCCTTATATCTTTCCTTTAAACGTAATATTTCTTTATACAATTTAAGTTTATTATTATAATTATAATTTGTTATATCACCATAAATTATTTTATAAATAAGGTTATCTATACGTTGTAAATATAAATATAATGGATTATCATTAATAAAATTTTTAACCCCATCATTATCTAATGCATTAATATTATCAAAAGTTATACCCAATGGTATACATTCAAACTGATACACTTTGTCCACCCAAAAACTCCAAGCATTCTTTGACCATTTTATCTGGATTATCTTTATAATCCCTTTCCCAAACTATTTTAACTGAATAACCTGCCGATTCCAAATCTTTTATTTTCTGAGCGTCATATTCTCTTTTATCTGCGACAGTCATTACCGTACCATTTTTATTCTTTTTAATAATATGACTATCCGAAAAAATATCAGGATTACCATGCCAATAATCACCAAAAAACTCAATTATGTTTTTATTATTATCATATAAATCTACCTGATATACACGGCGAGGAGTTCTTATTGTTCGTTCTTCACTTCCATAAAATAATTTACCATCATGTCTTAATTGAACAGCATCAAACAATTCTCGACTTATTTTTGATATACCAGAAAACAATCCAGATTTCTTTAATGATTCATACCATTTTTCTTGGCGTTCAACCCATTTAATATGACCCAAGTCTTCACCATATTTTCTAATGAACCAAGCTTTATCACGTAAATTATGAATTCTTGCAGATTCCTTGGCTTCTTGTTCTGATTGGCCCTTCTTAATCCAATATTCCTTCATTGAAGGCCTATTATAATCTTTTCTTAAGCCATTTTCAGCCGCTTTTTCCTTGGCTTCTTGTATTTGTTCTTTTGAATGAACTTCTGATTTATCACTCCATGGACTTAATTTACCGCCATGTTGAAATCCCGGGTTATTACTGCCTTTCATATTATTACGTATTTTTTCGCATTTCGTATAAGGCATATTGTAATGTAGAGCTAATTCTTTTGGTGAATTAAACCCATGCATTTTAGCGTGAAGATTTGATATTTCTTTAGCGGGTTCATTACATACCGGGCACATAATAAAATCTATGCCTTCTGTGCCGCCCATAAATTTACTTCTAATTCGTTTTTTAGTAAAACATTCCGGTGAACACACTAATGAATTGTGTGATCCCATATATTCTTTAGAGCAGATAATGCATGTCTTATCATGTAATTTTTTCAAGTAGTAAGTCCTTTTATAATCAATAATTAATTATAAACAATTACTTACTTAATTTCAACAAAAGATCTTCCAGATGAGTAACAATTTTTTCTCTAAAATTCATTTGAATTAAACTTTTTAATTTGACTTTTTTATCATTAAACTTTATAATAGTATTAGCTTGTAATGATTTGCCCATTTGACGGGCTGTGAGTGCGACGATGTATTTATAATTAGTAAATATATCCAACATTTCACGTTGAAAATTAAACAAGTCAAATGGCACGTTCCCCTTTAGGGGGTGTTGTATCATTACATAATTTTCACAAAAATATTGAGCATTTTCTGCACATTTAATAAGTTCTTTCGCTCGCGCTTGATTGAAATAACTTCTAGCATGTGGTTGTTTAACATATACAGGAGTCATACTCATTAATGATTTTCCAATTACATTCCCAAAGCGGCTTTAATAGTTTCTACTTCCATTTTTTTAGCTTCATACATCTTTAACATAAATTCTCGTTCAGGACTGCCCATTTTGGCTTGTTTAGCTTGTGTTAAATAATAAGTCATATCACTTATCAAATTAGGCAAACTCTTTTTAGCTTTAGTTAAGTAATAAATTTGATCACTTTTTTTATTAGCTACGCTATTATCTGCGGGGGGGGATACGCCCTCTACTATATTAATCAAATTTCTCATTTTATTTTCCATTTTAATCTCCAGTTAGATTTCCAAAATATTCTTTACATTTTTGAATTCTTTACACCAAGTTCCGTGGCTTAATAATATTTCTTTTATGGTTGCATCTATATTTAGTTGCCAATGGTTTAAGAATTTATGTATTCTAGGAAATGTGGGGTTCACATCCATTGTTTGCCATATAAATTCATTTAATACACTTCTATAATCGGGCATGTAATAGTAGATGTGTATTGTAGTTAAATCATAACCACGAAAATACAATTCGCTGTCCATTATATTAATTTCCTTCTAATACTCGTATTTTAGCCAATAGTTCTTGATTTGATTACCAATTAAACTCATTTAATTCACCTAATCTTTAACACAATTATTAACTCTTTTACCAGTTTGTGGACTTATTTTTGTTTTTGGCTTGCCTATTTTATACCCATCCCAACATTTTGGATCCAACCTAGTTCCTGCTTCGTCAACTTGATTTTCTCCCATTAACCATGCCACTCCGCCAGCACGTTTAAATTTCAATTCGTTTGTTGATTTTAGTCGTTCAATCATTTTATTAAAATCTGTTCCGGCGCCACGCATTAAAACGACTTGTTTATTATTATTGTCAAATTTATCAACTATGGCAACTTTATAATCCATTTTACCGGAAACTTTATCTCTAACAGGAATAGCAGTTATTTCTAATTCAGGTGATTTAATAAATTTGCCAAGAACTACTTTCTTTGGCTTGGTTATTCCGGGCGCTGCTTCGTTTGCAACTAATTCCCATTCACTGGCGTCGGACACTGGTTCATTTATACCACCAGAAGTAATCCATTTTTCACCGGTTTCTGTATTCACCGCAACAGGGGCGCCATTATCACCAAAACTATATTCAAATCCATCAAATTCCATATTATCTTCTAAATTTGCTTCTAATGTGTCGTCAGCAGACAGAGGTGTAAAATATGGTTTACGTGGTGCAATCGAAGTGGCAGCTTCGGCGACATTTTTTTTCTTAAGAATTAATTTTTCAAGTTCTTTTCTTATTGCTAATTCATCCTTGCCAAATTTAGTTGCAATAGATTTAGCGTATTCTCTCATTCTAAAATTCAACAGATTAGGTACTTCGCCAAACTTTTTTACATAATCATCGGCTGCTAATTGAATTGCTCTTCTGAATTGAAAACTGTCTTCTTCATTAATTTTTTTTTGAGCACTTTCATCAATTTTTTCAACACGTTTTTTCATGTTTTCAAAAGTGCCTACTGCATCATTCCAATCATCGGTATAATAAAATCCGGGTTCATGCGGTTTGCCATTTTTAAAAAATCTAACAGTAAATTCTCCATCTTCATTTTTCTTTTTGGTTAAACTTACTCTTTCACCTTTTGAATTTTCTTTTGATGTATATGAATTCTGTGATTCATTAATGCTTTCTCGTAATTTTTTAAGATTTAACCTTGATAAATCTGGTCTCGTTGCTTCAGGATTAGATATTTTGCCTATATGTTTGCCAACATAAACTTTACCGCCAGTTGATGGTCTATTTAATTGCGAACCCCATTTTTTGACATTTTCTGTTTTTTTAATTTTCCCATCAGCAGTTACATGTATTAATTTAACATCATATGTTATATCCATTTCGCCTCTGCGTTCGGTGGGTTCTTTATCACTCTTAACCACAACATGTAATTGAATATCACCATTTGAGGGCAATCCTGCTATAAATACAGACCCAACAGGTAATCTGTGATTTTCTAACTTAGTTTCTTTTTCAGTAATTATAGCGGTTTCTTTTAGAAATCTTTGGTACTTTTGTTCAATAGTTTCTGAAATTTCGTTGTTTGCTGATAGAGGGTTGTCGCCATATCTTGCTTGCACATAATCCTGTTTGAATTTTCTTAGAGAACCCCGATCAATGTTCATACCCTTTATAGAAACAGTGGTCTGATTATCCAAAGGGTTGCCGTGTCCGTAATCGAAATGTTCATTTACACCCAAATCCAATAATTTAAATAATTTTTCGTCTGCTTCCTGCATTGTAAGTCCTCTATCAACTAGTTCGTTACTTAATGCTTCAAATACTACAGGCCAATTTTGTGAAGGTGTATTTACAAATTTTTCATATGAATTAGCTTCCCAATCATTCATACCAAAATGTGGTTGAAAATCATCGCTATAATCATATGCAGTTTGTGGTTCCGCATAATCTTCATCAGATATGGGTTCTGCAACCATTGCAGCATTGACGGGCATAGCAGCATCACAATCACACGTATCAGTACAACCACATGGCAATTCCTGTTCTGCATAATCAACAACACCGGCCAATTGAAGCATATATTTCAAATCAGCAGCATTTGTTGCAGAATATGAATGATTTTCAGTTCTCTGGCCGCCCACTTCGTCAAAAATTTTATTAACGTTTAGAGTATAATTTTCCTGATTAGCCATTAGTTTTTCCTTTGTATTTTTTTCTAACTTTCTGAAGTGCGGGGGTGGTTAGTGCTACTTCAAGTTCTTTTACAACGTCTTTATATTCTAAATATGGTGTTGATCTAGTTCTAGTAGAATGTAGATTACCCCAACAACTCATTATATCTTTAAGAGCTTTTTCCTCATCTGTTGGTTTAGCATTTGACTTGGCACCACTTGCGGGTTTTACCAATACAGCACCATCTATATCTTTGTTAAAATCTGATTTATACCCATCCACTTTTTCCGGTTTAAAAGTTTTTACCCACGCAAATAATCCCTGCGAAGAAGGATACATTTTACTGGGGCGGCCAGCTTCTGTTTTTGCCAAATAATCCTTAAAAGTTTCTACTTGTGTTTGCCCTGCTAGTAATTCCTGTGGTATATGTGTTTCATATTCATTATAATTTGGATTAGTCGTTAATAAACTACCTCTTACATATTTTTTCTTAGCAGCTTCTTCTTCAATTTCCTGTTCTAAATTAATTTGATCAGTTAACTGTTCCATGCCCTCAAATTGATTGCGCACCACCACTTGTCGCTGCGCAATATTCCATAATACAGCTAATTCGTTGGTTAATACATAAGAGCTTACTGGTATATCTAAAACTACATCCACAATAAACACTTCGCTTGCATCAACGCCGCCGAAATCAAGTGGGTTTTTTTGTATTATTGTTTTCGTGATCTTACCAATTTCTAAAACTCTATATTTTTTTAAGAAAGTAGATAATTTTTCATACATATCGTTTGTAATCGGAACAATTGTTTTTATTCTTAACGGATATTCGCAATGTGTTTCTACTAGAAGCTTTTTAAAATCAGTCATTTTATATCCTTAAAAAGGTTTTATTTTATTTATCAAATATGAAGTAAACCAAATTTAATTATTCTCTAGGGCTATACCAGGGGTCTAAAATTACAAAAATACCATTTGATCTCTTCATAACATTAGATTGGCTGTACGTTAAATCCTCATAACATTTTGAGGGTCTATTTTTGTTAACATCTAATAAAGTATCAAAAAACGTTTTATATTCCGGGATATGGTCAAACTGTTTAGGAAATTCATATTCCTCTTCGTCTTTATTTTTCAAAACATGATATGGTTTAGCGGGCAATGATACTAATGGATGATTTGAGTGGTCAATTAAAATTTTTGCTGCTTTATATTCTTTTTCAGTAAGACGTATTAATTCTTCCATTCTCACTACATAAAAGTTTTCATTGAATTTTCGTAATAATTTTGTTTTGAATTTTGGTAGGTGCGGATTATTTTGATTTTTCAAACAATATTCTACAAATTTATAATAACAGTGATCTCCATCAAGCACTACCTTAACAATATAACCAGACGGATGCCGATAAGCATACCCATACGATCCGCTACCAACATGAACATATCCCGCATCTGTAAATAATTGACGAATAGATTTTTCTTTAGATATTACGTCCTGCGTTATTTTTTTATATCCAGTTAATTCGGTTATTATTTCATCGTATTTCATTTATTTGTCTTTCAATAAATTTTTAAGTAGTTCGTTTCTATTCATTAGAATACTGTCATCATCCAATACTTCTGCGCCAGATCCTGCACGTTTTTCTTCAAGTTCTATTTTACGTCGCAATAAATCAATTTTTTCATCTTGTTGTTTTAATCTATAATACTCCAATTTCTTTTTAAGTTTGGTATTTTCACTATCCATAGCTATTCCCAATGCAGCCACAGCAGGTTCCAAAAAATTAGAAGCATATTTACTGTCAGCATTGAACCCTGCATCCAACATGTCCTTATATGCGGATAATGCTTTGTCTCGGATTTCATCAATACCACCGTCGTCTAATGCCACACTTTGTAGATTTAATGAATGTAACATCTGTTTGAGGTTTGTAACATCCGTTATTTTTTCTTGAATTGACTTTTCCTCAACGGGTTCATCAGCAATAGTTTCGTCATCATCAGAAAGAGTAGCCATAACCTCTTCCATGCTTGGTAAATTCAAAGTTTCCTCAATCTGCTTCGTCATATTATTTCCTAAATAACTGTTCTTCCGTCATTATTCTAAATGTTATACCAGCTTTCTTACAAAAAGCTTGGGCAGCTTGCCACTTAACAGTATTTAATGCTACAGAAAGTTTATCTTTTTTGGATTTTGCTTTTTCTAAAAGTGTTTCCTTAAGTGGTTTAATCTCAATTATTTCTACATGGATTTTATTGGTTTTATCTATATATTTAACAAAAAAATCAGGTACATAAATTGTATCTTTGTTAGTAAAAGGATTACGATATGGTATTTGCAAACTTTCACTAGCCCATTCCGTAATATTGGGGTGTATATCAAACTTTTGCATTAACCCCAATTCCCAACTGCTTCTATATATTATGGGATATTTGCCTATATATTTTTTTGGATTTTTGGGTTCGTATTGCCCACTAGTATATCTACTCATCTAAAAATTCCATTAATACGGCTAATTAATCTATTCTGTATATTTTGTCCAATGCCTCGCACAACATTGCCTGCTATTTTACCGGGCATACCAGTCGCACTTGAGCGTTCTAATGTTTGTATTGTATTTACACCCAAATTAATATTTGAAACAGCATTATTTAACTCAATATTGCCGCGTAATTCGGGATTATTACTAAAAGCTACTTGGATACCGTTGCCTATTGCATTAGTGTAACTTGGATTATTATTCTCCTGAGAAACCGAATATACAGGTTGCCTGGTATCAGCGAAGGCATTAACCGTGTTGTTGGTTATGTTTTGTCCCTGAGCCTGTGTTTTTAATGTTGTGTTTAATGTAGGATTTTGAACAAATCCAGGGAAAAACACATCATTAAAATCTCCTAAATCTAACCCGTAATCACTTGCCAACGATTGATTAATTGGTTGATTATCCGCTTCAAAAATAATACCCTCATACGCAAATCTTATTCTAATCATTTGTGGGGAAGTATTATCTGAATAATCTTCATCGTCATAATTAAAACTTTGAATTTTGGGATTAATAAGAGTAAATTTGTTAAATCTGCCAGCGCCAAATTGATAAAATTCAATATCACTAAAAAAATAAGCATTATTTCCGTTGGTGTTGGGTGCATTAAAGCCAAAATCTAAATCACCCTGCGCAGTTTGAAACCGTGAAGCTATCACATCATAATTCCAAGAAGTTCTAGTACCAAAAAAATCACCATAATAATATTGGCAATATTCTTTAAACATTTGAACTACTCTTTGGTCATACGTATCATAAAACGTAACTTCAATGGGCTCGTATTCTATTCCGGTTTGAATAACTCTTTTCTTATTATATTGATTAAGCGTTTCTGTTTTAAATGCAATATTTGGCCTAGTGGCTGATTTAATTAAAAAACTAACACCGGTCGTCCAATCTCCATATCTAGTTACGCCGCCCTGCCCGATCGGCCTATTAAAGTTAACCGTAAATAAGAATTTGGGTCTTGGTAGACGATCCAAATTAGCATCTTTCATACCCCACATTCTAGCCGCTGTTCTAGAATCTCTAAAAATAGTCGAAGGTTCTGCGGCAGTAGTTGGCAATACGTTGGTTAATGTTCTTAAAACGTCACTAAATAATGGCATTGTTATCCTTTTATTAATGTTAATATTTATATTTTAGAAATATTATACATATTTAATTATTGATTGGTTTATCATGAATTATGCCAAAGTTTCCTCTGGCATAATTATTCTATAAAAATTGAGAATATTAATAATAAAAATATATTGTTATCAATAAGTTATTAACCAATTGTTCCTGGGCTATTGCCTGGTACGTTATTGAACGGAATAAGTGGGAATACGCTTCTGTCATCACCATCTTCACCAGCATATTGAGCGTTATCATAACGAATACTCATCGTAATCATAGTTGGGTCACTATTTCCATAATCAAGTGAGCCCCAATCAACATTGCTCAAAAAACAGCCCTCTAAAAACCATTCTTCTAATACCTTGACGTTTCCGCCGTCCAACATTTCCATATACATATTGAATTTATAATTTATGCCAGCAGCAAATCCGGTTTGTTCAAAATGATTTAGTTGTTTTTGAACTTGCTGACCAACTAATCTTGTTACTCTGTTAGTGATATCATCACGAACAGTGACTTCAATCGGTTGCCATTCGTGTTTACCTGCATAATATGCTTTTGAGTTATAACTATCAACAGGTACAGGTGTTTGATCTAATTTGGGCCTAGAAGCGGTCGCTACCTGCCTTGATAAATCTTCTAACTGTTGTTCATCACCAAAGTTTAAGACACGTACTCTAAAACGATACGCTGGCTTGGGTTGCAACATACCGATTTTACCTGCCGCAGCACCGGTGGAAAATATAGGTACACCAAATTTAGATAAAGTTTTTAATCCTGCCATTACGATCTCCTAAAGGATTTAATATTAAATATATTTATAGTTTTTCTAAAAAGTATGCTATTATTTTAATATGATTGAACAAATTAAAATAGAATGTGATAAAATTTTAGAATTAATACCGCAAAAACACAATAAAGCGGTTAAGTCACACCCATGGCTATTACCCAAATTAATAGAATTATACGGCAATAGACCAATAAATGAATTATTATACTTGGGCGGTAATCCGTTAGCTAGGCAAAAATGCGAATTAAATAAGCCATTAAAATTTATAGACAAAAATGCAGGATATAAAAGATTTTGTGCTGTATCAAAATCTTGCTCTTGTTACATAGAATTTGCCAAAAATAATAGATTAGAAAAGTACAAAGAATTTTCTGAAGAAAAAAAGAAAAATAGATTAGAAAAGTTCCGTCAAACCAATTTAGAAAAATATGGCGTTGATAATCCAACCAAAAATACAGAAATAAAGAATAGACAAAAAGAAACAGTTCAAGAAAAATATGGCGTAGAGTGTATTTTATTATTACCAGAAAACCAATTAAGTAAAAACTCAGTCGAAGCAAATAATAAAAGAAAAAATACTTTAGTTGAAAAATATGGTGTTACTCACCAACAATATATTACCTTGGGCAAGGACATTGAAGACATCTTAAAAAATAAAGAAAAACTTAAAAAAATTATAATAGATAATGATAAAAATACTACTAAAATCATTAAATTTTTGAATCTAGATAGAACTTCATTTTTATCACATTTCTATAAACATGAATTAAATTTAGAAATATCATTAAATAAAATGAGTTATCCGGAAGTCATCATCAAAGACTTTTTAGAAGAAAATAATATTATTTTTTCGCAAAATAATAGAAAAATTATATCACCTTTAGAGTTAGATTTTTATTTGCCAGATTATAAGTTAGGAATAGAATTACATGGACTATATTGGCACAGTGAAAAACAAAAACCAGATATAAAATATCATAAAAACAAATTTAATCTTGCTGAACAAAATGGTATTAACTTGCTTCAATTTTGGGAAAATGAAATCAGAGATAATTTTTCTGTAATAGAGAAAATGTTAAAATATAAATTAAAATTACAAAAATCCAAAATAGGTGCTAGAAAAGTTACTCTATCAGAAATATCTCCCAAATTAGCGAATGAATTTTTAGACCAAAATCATATACAAGGAAAAACTCCACAGCAAGGAATAAGAATAGGTGCTTGGAATAATTTAGAATTAGTGGGTGTAATGACATTTCAACCCAAAAAAGATGGGTATGAATTAACTAGATTTTCCATTAATCAACCTGTCCCCGGGTTATTCAGCAAAATGATAAAACATTTCGCCATAAAATATAATCCAAAATGGATTAAAAGTTTTTCAGATAATAGAATTAGTAATGGCAATGTATACCTTAAAAATGGTTTTACATTTTCTAAAGAATTACCCGTTACTTACTACTACACCGATTATCAAAACGTGTACCATAGATTTAATTTTAGGCGAAAATTAATTGAAAAAAAATTTGGTTTAGATTTAACCAATCATACCGAAAAATCTGCTATGATTGAATTGGGGTTTGATAGAATTTGGGATGCCGGTAAAAAAGAATGGTGTATCACATTCTAAGAAGAAAAAAGAGCGATTTAATCGCTCTTTTTTCTAATTTAATATCTAGTAATTAGAAGTTATTAGTCTCTAATAAAATCGCCCAACATAGCAGGAATCGTACCATCAAATCCACAAACGTCAATCATTCCTGAATCCTTGGGATCAGCAATGCTGAAGTTGTTTGCGGCAGTAGCAATAACTGCCATTTTCGCAGGGATACCAGTTAATTTGCGGTAAGACTTTAATGCTTCAGCAGGTTGAGCACTTGCTCTAGATCTACCCCAATAACTTCCACTACCAGTTTCGTTATCAGTGTAAACACAGAATGCGTCGAATTCTCTCTTGTTTTCCTTAGCCCAAGAAAAAGGTGCAGCGCAATCGGTGCTTCCAAAAGGAAGATTATCTATCTTCTTCATAACAGCCGGAAGTTTCATCTTAGATGAAATATTTAATTTAACTAATCTGTTCTGGAAGCCCACAACCTCTGCATTTTCCTCCACCGAAAGAGTAATCAAACTCATAGCAGCGGTAACTTCACGGGCAGTCAAGCCCTGGATTGGAGTTGTTCCCAACCCAGTCATACTACCCGAAACGTCAAGTGCCAAAAGTATTCTCTTGCCGGTTGGTGTAACATTCACAAAGGCCTTGTAGAATGCTTCATCAAGAGCAGAAAGAATGTCTCTGTCAACAGCCCAAGTGTTCTTGCCCAACATACCTTTACCCTGCTCATATGTTTTTAGAGCAATCAAGATTTGCATTGGATGCACTCTAGAGCGCATTAAGTGTTCCTTGTTGGTTAGCATTTCAAGAACTTTGTTCTTAGCTTCTGCAATATCAAATACTTTATTCTTTGACATTGTACCAAGGTTACGAATAGCTGCGGTCATTGGCATACGCTTTAGAAGCGCGTTCCATACACTTGCATCATTCAAGAAATGTGTTGATACTGCTTCACGGGGAAGATCATGTTCTTCAATCAACTTGATCGCAGACTTAACGTCCTGTTCACCCAGCTTTTTCATTTCTTCAAAAGCTGAAATTTGAGCGTGAATGTTTGCAGAAAGATCAGAACGTGTTTCTGTTACCATCACACCATTCTTCTTGATCTTACGCACTGTATCACTCAAACCGTTTTGACCAGCAACCGCCCATCTGAATAGGGCTTCCTGTTCGGGCGAGTTAGCAACAGGGTGCGCGAGACGGATAATATCCTTGTGTGTCCATCCATCACGCTGCTGATACTTAATCATTTGATAAGCTAAGTCTTTTACGCTCTTTTCAGTGTACCACTTTGCCACAGCCTTACGAGCAGCCTTACCCCAACCACGAAATGATTGCATGTAGTGAGCAAAGGTGTAAAGATGAGTTGCAGTTCTAACTACTTTTGGTAGTGCATCAAAAGCTGCCTGACGTGTTTCAAGATTGGTGTGCGCGGAAGCAAGGGCTAAAGCAAAAATAGCAGGATTATTCTTATAAGCTCTTCCGCTTATTGAAATATCCGCTACCATCTTTACTACTCTTTTGCCATCCTCGTCAAGGCAGCGAAGAAGAGCAAGCGCGTTCTGCTTGGTAAGTGTTTCTTCTTTAATGTAATATGTACCACCTTCAGTACCGAGAACTAAGAAGCGTTCCAACTGCTTCCAATCATCCATGGCGAATACAAAAGCGCCATTGGAGTTTTGAGTCATTTCTGACTCACGACCCTTGATTACTTCGTGCTGGGTTGTTATTCTTTTTGCCATAATAGCCTCCTTTAAGATAAGGTTGTTTAAAACGATGTTTTGTTCCAATACGATAACCGTTTTAATTCGACCTTAAAGTTGCATTTTTATTCTAATAAACTCAGTAGAGTACCGTTAACCACCCGGAACATATTAATCTGTGTTCCTGCCAGATTGAAGAGCAAATATCGCCGTTGGTTTGACCATTTGGTCAGTGTTTGCGGTGGTGTTACGTCTTTTCTACTAAGTGTTATGCATTCCGCAGAACCATAACTTCTTCTGTGTTATACGATAACCCAACAACAGCGGCTCTTTAACTTCTTTAAGCTTAACAAAGCTTCGATCTAATGTCAACAAGTTTTTTCAATTCTTTTTAACATTTTTTGTATTAAGTATTTAGTTAATATCCGCAAATAATAGTTCAAATGCGATATTTTCTAACTTTTTATATCCTACATGAATATTGATAACATGTCAATAAGTTTTTATAATATTTTTAACATTAGGAGAAATATATGAAAAATCTTATTATTATACCTGCGCGCGGTGCATCAACTCGCTTGCCAAATAAACCACTAGCAGATATTAATGGTAAAACCCTAGTAAGGCGTGTATATGAACGAGCAATTGAGGCAAATATTGGTGACGTAATAGTCACTAGTGACAGTGACGAAATAATTGCTCACTGTAAAAGATATAAAATTAACACAATTAAAACCAGCGAAAGTTGCCAATCAGGAACTGACAGAGTAGCTGAAGCATTTGCTTTATTAAATGATTTTAGTTATACAAGAGTTATTAACCTTCAAGGAGATTTACCATTCATAGATGGTGAAAATATTAGAAGAGTATTGTTTCCGTTAAATATAGGATATGATGTTGGTACACTTGTTCATAATATGCCTGATGAAGAAATACGCAACCCAAACACTGTAAAAGCCATTGTTTCTTTTGAAGATAAATGTGTAGTAACGGATAATTTAATAAGTTACCAAATAGGCAGAGCACATTGGTTTGTTAGAGCTGCCATACACGGATTGCAACATGTTGGAATTTATTCGTTCAAGACTAAAACATTATTAAAAATACACAAACTTAACCCAAGTAGCTATGAGAAATTAGAAAAATTAGAACAACTTAGATTTTTAGAAAACGATTTGCAAATAGGTGCATTAACAACTGATCAATTACCACCAGAAGTAAATACTCCGGAAGATTTAGAACGAGCCATAGAATATGCCAAAAAAACTGATAAGAAAACATTTTTTAATCATTGGCCATTGTAGTAAGTTTAATTTATTTTTGTAAATTTTATTTTGCCGGCATCCCAAATTCTATCAAACCCCAATTCTTCCATGAGTTCTTTTTCAGTTTTATTACTAATATCAATATTAAATTTTTTTCTAATATTTTCTTTTCTAAAATTAAATTTATGATAAAAATTAATATAATCGGTATAATAATACCCTGAATTAATTTCATATTCAATATCAAAACCAGTTTTTTGGTATAAATTACCATAACTATAACGCAAATCAGCAAAGGTAATAATTCTATCGTATTCTATACTTTTATTAATATAACTTAAAAATTTTGAAAATAATCCAGGATATATTTTAAAATCATTAGCATATCTGGTTATATCTAAGATATTTGATACTTTTTTATATGCTAATACTGAAATTAATTGATCATTATTAAAACCACCCAAAAATTTACTTCCCGGAACGCCGCCTTGTATATGAAATTTATTCAAAAATATATTACCATCAATTGATGAAATCTCTTTAATAATTATTTTTCTAGCACCAACCCCTTTATCTGATAAACCTACAATATTTTTTATCTTTTCCAATATTATTTCTTTTGAATTTTTATATTCATTTTCAAAAATATGAAGTAATCTTATATTCTTACTTCTGCATAAATCAGTTTTTATTTTATGATAATTTGGTGATTTGCCGCCACCACGTTCAGAGTGCCAAAACAATCCATTATATTCTATTGCTAAATTAAATTCAGGAATGAACATATCCAAAGTATATGGCGGTATTATTTTTTTATTAGTAATTATTTCGCCTTTATAAAATTCTCGTATGTTGGATAATAATTCTTTTTCACCATTAGACCAAGGTTTATTAAAATTACCACAATTAGAACAAGGCGTATTAAAATTAATAGATCTATAATTAAACGTAACCATAGGAATAGTTTCTTGAATTAAACATTTTTTACATGTATATGTAATACCCATCGTTTTATAATTTGTTATATTATCAAAAGAAATAACGATTATATCGGAATTTAAAGTTTCTATTTTATCTATTTTTCTATTTTTAATTTTTTCTTTATATTCGCTTGACTGGTGATAATGTTCAACCCCGTATTTTATCAAGTATGTATTTTTTCTATTTTCTTTTGTTTCAATTAAAGAACTAATATTTTCTACTCCATGATTTTCTAACAAATTATTTTTTCTAGTCAAATATGCTTTAGATTTAGATAATTCTAAGATTTCCTTATGTTTTGGCGAAATTACATCACCATACTTATTAATCATAGTTTTTAATCGTTTTTCCTGAAATTGTCTTGTTTTGGCTGGGCTAGTTTCACCATATTTTTTAATATTAGTTTGTTTAGCTTTTTCCATTTCTTTGGCCTTTTGGCCTGTTTGTTTTTTTAATTGTTCAGCACAAATTCTAGAACAAGTATTTTTATATATTACCCCTGTTAATTTAATTCTATTAGAACACACTGGGCAATTTGGAGGATTTGATTGATCATTGTATAATAATATCAATTGTTCTGAAATATGTATATTTGGATATATTAGGTTTAACCAACTAATAAAATCCGATGTTTTGGCTATTTTTCTAGACCAACCTTTGCGAGGTGTTTCTGATAATACCTCTAAAATTTTATTTTTCATTTTACTCACAAAATAAGGGGATTTAATCCCCTTATTTATATTATTTTATGACTTTGCTGTCAATTATAAATTAAATTTGAAAAACATAAATATTTACTATAATATAATTTAGTTGAATAACTATATTTATCCAGGAAAAATTATGGTAAAATGCTTAGAATGTGAAAAAGAATTTAAACAGATAACTAATCGTCATCTTAAATTTGCCCATAATTTAACTACTTTTCAATATAAAGAAAAATATCCCGATAGTGAATTATTTGATAAGAAAATATTAGAATTTTTTAGCGAAAGAAGTAAAAAAGCTAATGAATTGCGTAAAGGGGTATCACGTTCAGAATCAATTAAACAAAAAATTAAAGACACTAAATCTAAACAAATTATTGTTCCTTGGAATAAAGGAATAGCACAAACAAAAGAAACAAAAGATAAATTAAGTCAAAGTGGTATTTTACGTCATAGGAAATGGCATGAACAGAATACACATCCCCAAGTAGGATTAAAATTACCCAAAGAAACTAAGGAAAAAATTAGTCAATCTATGATAAGTTATGCTAGAAAAAATACAGATGAATTAAAGGAAAGAGCAAAAAAAGCTATTATTACTAAAGTTAATAATGGGTATTATGAAAAATTAGCCTTAAGAACAATTGAAAAATATAAAGAAATTTTTAAAGAGTTGGATTTTTCAACATTATCATATAATGATGGATTAGTGGAGTTGTCTTGCAACAAATGTAATACCATTCATACCCGAAGTATTAAATCATATCATCATCAAAGAATGTGTAGAGGATGCTATCCGACTCTTAATTATAAAACAGAAAATGAATTATATGATTACATTAATTCTTTAGGAATTAAAATTATTAGAGGTGATAAATCTATTCTTTCAAATAATTTTGAAATAGACTTTTTACTGCCAGAATATAATATTGGTATTGAATATAATGGATTGTATTGGCATTCTGAAAAAAATGGTAAGGGCAAATTTTATCACTTAACTAAAAGAAATAAATGTTTAGAAAAGGGTATTAATTTAATTCAAATATTTGAAGATGAATGGCTTAATAAATTAGATATTGTTAAAAATAGATTAAGTTCTATTTTGGGATTTGGTAATAAATATTATGCTAGAAAGAGTGTCGTTAAGGAAATATCTAGCAATATTGCTAAAGATTTTATCAATCAACACCATATTTATGGATATACCGCAGCTTCTTTAAAGTATGGTCTATATATTGAAAATGTTTTAATAGCAGTAATGACTTTTACTCGACCAACTAGAGCTAAAAATCAATTAAAATCTAATTATGATTATGAATTATCAAGATATTGTTCTAAAGGTAGAGTATTGGGTGGCGCATCAAAATTATTTTCTCATTTTATTAAAGATGTTAATCCAGATATAGTTGTTTCATATTCTGATTTAAGATGGGGGATTGGCGATTTATATGAAAAATTAGGTTTTAATTTTATAGGTAATACTCTTCCTAATTATTGGTACACTAATGATTATAAATTTAGAATTTATAGGTTTAATCTTAGAAAGACTAAATTTGACAATCCAGATTTAACGGAATGGGAAAATAGATTAAATCAAGGGTACGATAGAGTTTGGGATTGTGGTCATTCTAAATGGATTTGGTATAAAAAATAACTCGTAAAAAAGGAGCATTTCTGCTCCTTTTTATTTTTCTATTTAATATATATTATATTATATTATACTCCAGGCAATAAGTTAGTTAAATCTTCACCAGTATTTCTAATTCTAATTGGTATGTAGATAAATTCTATTGCTTTAACTGGCTGTATCGCTACATCAATCCACAATTCATTTCTATCAATTCTATCTGGAGTGTTATTGCTCTCGTCGCAAACAACCGCAAAGTCATATAATGCTCTTAAGCTTACCAAGTTACCAGTAAATCTTTCAAATACTGATGTTACCTGATCTCTAGTTTGTTTATCATTTGGTTCAAACAAGAATGGTTTAGCAATAACATCATAGTTAAATCTCAAGAAGTTAATCAATCTAACAACATTCACTCTACTTAAAGCACTAGTTTCATTTGGATGAAGTGTTTTCTGTCCAAATACCACAAGTCCCTTGTTTGGCATATAAGCTAATGGATTAATATTATTAACATATAATGTGTCACGTTGTCCGGGATTCAAAATTACTGGTTGGTATTCATCTTCTGAATTAATATACCCAACTGATCCAGCATTTGTAATTAATCCTCGATTAAATCCTGCAGGAGCAAACCAAGGATATGCCACATTATCATTGAACGCAATGGTTCGCAAAACTAGATTGCTTGGCGGAACAACTACTTCCTGGCCATTTGTATTGGTGCTCAATGCCCACGGATAATATAGTCCAACATAAGTATTGGCAACCGTTAATCCTTCATCACCAGTGCTTGCAACGTTATTTGCATTGGTTGCCCAACGTTGAATGCTAGTTCCATCCGGTTCTAATCTTGCGGGAGTATCGCCTACGATAAATGCTACTTCCTTAATGTCGGTATTTAGTGTTACCATTTCATCAATAAGTTCAGGGTATCCGGGGGCTGCTATTAAGTTGTAAAAAGCAGTTTCTGCTCTAATATCCTGATTACTAATTATGTCAGCTGCTATGGATTGTATAACCAATCTTCTTTGAGCTTTTCTACCCATAAACGGACTTCCATCAACTTCGTTACCCGAAGCAGTAACCCACCTGCCTTGGTTAGCAGTAGTAATAGTATCGGTTGGGAAGTCACTTAACCCAACGGAATATTGAACACCAGGAGATTCTTCTTGACCAACAAATTCTGCAAGATAATTTGGAATCCATCTTTTAACATTGTTTGTGGATGCTCTTGTGTTGAACAATAGCATACCGGCGGGATATGTTCTTGGATCCGGCGCATCGGGATCTAAGAAATCCGACTTTGTCAATCCAGCCTGCGTTCTATCTCCATCTCGTTGCCCGTCAACGCTCCAACGAGCGTCCCCAAAAACTATACCAAACGGTGTGGTTTGGTCAGTAGTATCAATGGGTTCCCATACTTTGGTTAGTGCCCGGTATCGATAAAGCGCCGGATAATTTTCAGAATCGCTTCCGTCCAACCATAAATCATTTTCTACCAATGGAGTACCATCAGTTTGAAATTCAGGAGCACTGCCAGCAATAATAACACCCTGGGGGTCTACGCTTGGAAATGCATTTCGCAACCCAATCCATTGGTCACCGTCGCCAACCATAATGTCAGCTAAGAAATCGTCATTAAACCAAAGTCTACCCGATTCTGCTTCGGTAGTTGGGGCAACAACTGAAGCAGAATAAGTTAAATCAGTAAATCTACTTGCGTTTAACCCATCAGTAAAGCCCAATGATGCAATTGGATCATCAGTATTGGTAGTATCTACAAAAGCGTTTGTATTTGGATCAAAATACCCAATAGTTAAACTGTATCCGGAAGTGTTGCTTATTCTTAAGAATCCGCCTACACTATCAGCAAGTATATTTGGTAACGTTGAATTATTAATATCAGTAATAACGTCAGCTATCCCCGAACCAGTAATAGTAATTATTTGACTGTCTTGCCCGCCGCCGTTTGGTGTACCAACAGTCAAAACAAATTGGTCTCCAGGAACTAACGACGGAGTAGTAACACCCGGAATACTATCCCCAATAATATCAACTGTGCCGGCGCCAGTGTATCTACGTAATATTTGTGATGTTATTGGATCAGATACTGTACCATACAAGTTAAACCTAGTATACAAAGTGCCAGGAGCGGCCGATGTACTAAGAGCACTCAATGCTTTATCATCATTTAAATAAAATGGGGCAGGAATCGTTGTCCAAGAACTTGTTGTTCTGCTATAAATTTTAACAATGTAGTCGGCGCCAGCATTTGGGTTCGTAGTTTTAACCCAAATATCGCCTGATCTAGACCCTGCAGGTACTTGAAAATGCGGGGAATAATATACTCTATTTCTATTAATATTAGTGGTTGTGAAACCAAGTAGAGCGGTGACACCAGTTGATCCAGTAAGTATTAAATTACCGCCCTCTATGTTTACTACCGCTATTCTGTTATTAACATCCAACATAGAAACAAACTTATCATTCATCGAAGCATTAACTAGATCTAAATTAATTTTAGCAATAACATTGTTTAACGTATTAACATCGGCTACCCCAAATGTTATTGTCACAGAATCATCGCCATTAGAAATAGTTAATTGGTCCGATGAGGCCAAAGGATTACTCAAATAATTAGTTAATGTAATACCAGTTGCTACAGTTGTAGAAGTTCTTCTCCAAGTATCTGAACCAATCAAAAACCAAAATGCTACAGCATCTGGATCAGATTCACCGAGCAGACCGGTTGGTCTTATTTTTTCATAATATAAATTATCACCTAAAATTGGCATTACCGCAAAATCACCGTTTTGTCCCAAAGTAAAACTTGGGTGTCGAACCACAGTCTGATTATCAAATCCTAAACCAGTTACCACTGTTGAATCGCCACCTATATCAATTTTACCAGCATCCAAATTTCGTATAGCTAACCAAGATCTATCACTGTAACGTAATACAGTAGCTCGTATAGATGTAATATTAGCGGTATTAATAAGTAATGCTACCTGCTCAATTGTATCTGAATTATTAATAGATACAATTACCCCATTGATTTCTAAATTACCAGTAACTGCTACCGCTGTGGTATTTTCATCAAAACCAACTTCAGAAACCACCACATTTTCTGTTTGACCCGTCCTCGAAACAACCAACGGTATTTGCGACTGCCATGCGGTTCCGGGAACAGAGCTACCATCACTTTTAAATATACCCCAAGATGTTTCGGTTAAATCAAGCCAATATGTACCACTAAATGGCGGATTTGTGGGTTCAAAGTTAGTCGGCAACATTTGTGCCAAATCCAAATCAGCTCGTATTACATACGCTCTATTTGATATACCCAAAAATTGATATGCCGCCAATAACCCATATTCATTTAATTCATATCCGGGAATAGGAGTGCCCTGATTTTCATAAAATACGGGATCCCCAAATGTTTGTATCAATTCACGTTGCGAAGTTATTAGATATAATTCGCCAGCATTTGCTGTCACTGTTCCGGAAGCTACCGTATTGAATACCGGGCCCAAAGCGGTGTTAATTGTTTTATTTTGTTGAGTAGCAATAAAAATAAGAGGAATAGTACCCGGACCGGAAGATCCTGCAATACTTTCATCTATAACTTGTATTTCTACGCCTGGTGATACTAAAGCCATTATTTAATCCTTCTTTACAATAAAAGTTATTATAAACTGTTTATTTTATTTATCAAAAGGAGTAAATTTTATGCAGATTATTTTTGCCAATCAGCCGAATTCATAAAAGTATCAATAGTATCATATAATTTAGACAAAGAATCATCGTTATTAATAATAATATCAAAATTTGTGCCTATCCATCTAAATTCTGATTGATGAACTCTATATTTTTTAGTAAAATCTTCCAGTAAATGTGGCGAATTGGTGTTTACATCCAATGCCATACTATACCATTCCGGTAACGGGCCGCGCTTAACCCAAACCAATTTACCAGATAACTTTCTAATTATCTCAATTTCATTCGGGAATCTACAATCTGTTATGATGATATTGGAATTTTTATTAGATAATAATCTATTTTCCAAAGAAAGTGTCCATATATCTTGGTTAAAACTATTACGAAATACTTCTGTGCCAATAAGTTGTAATATTAACCTAGGAGTAGCATTTGGTAGTTTTAATTTTTTTGACCACCATGGATCCACTGTTTCTCTCCAGTTTCTACTTTCGTCAGTATCCCCTTCAAGCAGATGCCTGGGCCAATTAAATATGGTCGCAGTTGCATCTTTTAAACTCTTGGCCAGTGATTCTCGGTTAAATTCATAATTTTTAATCAGATAATTTGCAACCGTATCTTTACCTGCGCCAATAAATCCGGAAATTGCTATTATTTTCATTATATTACCACTGCATTAAATTCTAAACCAAATTTTAAAAAATTATTCCAATTAACTAGTTTGCATTGAGTAATACGGTCATCGAGTAAACTACATATTTCCGATCTAGGAAAATTCATCAATAACCATATCCTATATGTGTCTGCACTTTCTTTATCATAAAAAGCTGCATGATTAGTATTCGTTTCACTATTTATAATATTATAATCCTGCAATGATATTAAATATCTATAAATTTCATTATTATTTTCTTTAAATTTGGTAGCATGTGGACTATATATTGAAAATTCATTATTAATTTCATCGTCAATTAATATTTTATTACCATATACATTATAACAATCATCAACATGCCATTCTGTTATAAACGAATTAGCATACATTTCTGTTATTCCATCAAATTGCGGAACAGTAATCAACCAAATAGTTTTTCCTTTCAAATTTAAAAAGTCATTTAAGGATGAAACTCTATTATTCTGTGGAGTACCCAAATATTTAGTTAAATTATCAGATTTATTCAACATTTTGCATTTTACTCCCATTCATTACTAACCATAGTGCATAATTATCCGCAGATTTTTTATTTTTAAAAACTTTTATTTGTGTATCATTATTACGATTATTATCAGTAATATCAAATGGCACATATACTTTATGCTCTTTAGTGGTCCATAACCACCCAAATACTTTATTATCTTCTAATTTAATTATACCAAATTTATAAACATTTACTGAATTAAATATGTCTGTTTGAACCATAAATGTAATTTTTGGATTATTAGAATTATAACGACCTTTTATAATTTCTGCAAAATTTATTATACCATCTTCAATATTATTCATTTTTTGCTCTCTCAATTATAGGCAATAATTCGTAAACATTAGAAAAATCAAGATTAGTTAATGTTGTAATAAAATCATGGTAAGAATTCCCAATGTCAGTTATAATTTTGGGTTTTGAATTTTTATGATAAGGATGGGGTGTTATAACTTCTTTAATGATATTTTTTCTAATTAAACATTGAACAATTTTATCATGTTCTTCTAATTTTGATTTATTTTTAATTTGGCTGTTTCTGTAATAAAATCTAGAAATATTATATATTTCTAGAGAAAAAATAAAAAATTTATAACTGAAAACTTCTCCATCAAAAAATAATATTTCATAACGTCTATTATCTTCTAATATTAATGTACAAAAGATAGGGGTGTTTATTAATTTGGTCATAAGTTTATTATGTAATACCCAATCATTAAACTCTTTATATTTTAAATATTTATCAAGCATATTGTTTAATCCATTTACCGTTTCCGCAATCAAATATTCGCGAATATCCACTGTTTATCATATTTTGATATTCAGTAAGAGTAGGGTCGCCACCAGAATTAATAATATTATGTTTTGTAAAATTAAACCTATGCAATCTTTTCAAATTTGGCAATTTATAATAATAATAATTCGGGGCGGTATCATATAAAAAAGTAAACCCAAGATGTTTATACAAATTACCAGACCCCCAACGCAAATCTGCAAAAGTAATAAGTTCTTTAACATCCACATTACGTTCAAAAGCTGTCAATAATTTACTCGCTCCTCCCCGTATATTAGCATCTATAGTTGCATATCTATAAATCTCATAACATTTTTCTTTAGAAATTGAACCAAGGGCGCGGCGCTGGGGTCCAAAACTCATTACAGCAACTATATCATCATTGTAAACTAATCCATAATTTAATTTAGTGGGAGATCCTGCACCAGATATATGTTCTTTTTCATAAAATACCTGTGCAGTTTTCCAAGGAATGTTAACTACTTTGGTCATTCTAGCATTTATTCGTAAATCTGTCAACCCAAGTTTATTCTTGATTATTTTTTTACATATATACTCGTTGAATACCCATTCGTCTTCAAAAATTGTAATTAAAGAAAATCCCTGTTCCTTACATTTTAAATATTTCATACGATGGTATTGTTTGTCTTTGTTTATATCGGAATGCCAATATAACCCGCAAAATTCAATTGCTAAGTTTTTTTCTAATATAACAGTATCCAATTCATACGGAGAAATTATTTTCCTGGTTCTATTTAAAATTGTAGTATTTAAATCATTGATTAGCCAATGATTTATTATTTTTTCATATGAACTTTCGTAATATTCTCGAATACCGTAATGATGCGCATAATTGGCCAAAGTTGTGGCAGATACCCCGGTTTCCGAGGCCAACTGCATATATGTTTTGTTCTTAAGAGATTCTTTTAAAATTGATTTGTTACCAACCAACAGTTGTTGTTCTGTAGTATAGTGTTTCATTGACCCGTTATATACACCATATCTATCCAAATTAGTCTGTTTTCTTTTTTCTATAGAAGAAGGAATTAAACCAACATTGGCAACTCCATATTTATCAATACAAGTCTGTCGTTTTTTATCTTTTATTTCTTGGGATTTACTAATGTATTCAACCCCATATCTGTCTAAATTGGTTTGTTTACTTTTATTTTTGACTAGTTCTGATTGAAAAGGATTTTCAACCCCATATCTGTCTAAATTGGTTTGTTTACTTTTATTTTTGACTAGTTCTGATTGAAAAGGATTTTCAACCCCATATCTGTCTAAATTGGTTTGTTTTCTTTTTTCTTTAATTTCAAGAGAATTTTCAGAGTATCCTTTTTTCAATGCAGTTTGAATTTTTAACTTGACCTCCGGTTGATTTATTTTTTCAGAAAAACTTTTAGCTCTACATTGACATCCAGAATTTGTAGTTGAACAAAAAACATATTTACCCCGTTTAAATGGTTTAAGTTCATCGGTTTCGTTACATAATTCGTAACTATTATATAATAAATATATTGTTTCTTCATTACTTCTTGGAATTATGGGCGACAAATACTTATTAATTTCATCCATATATCCATTATCATGTATCCATGCTATTTTTCGTTTAGTGCTATATACCAGCAACAATTGGGTTTTGATAAATTCAATCATATTTATACCATAATTTAAAATATTATTATATAACAATATTTATCCAATTACGAAATAATATCCTTCATCGCCGCCATCACGTTGTGTCATAACCTCTTCCTCAAGCCGTTGCATTTCTGCCAATGCATCATTCTTTAGGGTATCGCCATTGAGTGTTACGCCGCCGCCCGGTCCGGGAATTGAAGAAAAGAAACTACGAGCTTCCCCTATCATAAATTTAGTGGCAGCAATGGCGTAATCTCTAATCCATTGTTTACTATCATAAGAAGTTAAAAGTATTGATTCTGGACGATAATTAAAACACCATAGTAATACTTGTTCAGGAGCAGCAAATTTTCTATGAAAAGATATTTTCTTAGTTACCTTATTCCAAGTGTACATCAATTCCAACCCAAACATACGCCCAACAAGTTCTTGATATTGTAACGCCAATTCATAAGTAACTAAGTCTCCCGAAGTGCCACTTGCATATGGAATACCATAGACCGAATTGGTAATACTGGCCGAAAAAGGATCAAAAAATGTGCCGCCGCCGGTATTCCCACTTGCGCCGCGTCGATAAACATCTCGCACTTCTAATACTTCATTTGGCAAGGTGTATGAGGCAGTTTCCGGTTGAACTTCCAAAAATATAAAACTTTCTTCAGTAGAATTTTTACTTCTAGTTCTATACCTATCCAAGGCCTTATCTATTGCTAAATCATAATGCTCCGGATCTGGTTCTAAATCAACCATGCCATCACCCAATGATAATTTAATTTCTCTAACTAGTTTAGTTCTTACATCGTTGTTTGATGGTATTTGGCCTAATATATCCACTTTAAATCTCCTGTGTGTTAAAAGTATTTATTAGTAAGCCTTTCCCAAATCACCTTTAATAAAATTTTCCAATGTTATTCGTAGTGTATCCAAATTTTCTAGATTAAACGGAAATTTATCATGATAACTCAATGTGTTAAATTCCACTATTTGCTTTGTTTTAGCCGTGTATAGCAAATAACCAATACTAAAATAATTTTCAGATAATTCAGTACAAAGAGAAATGTAATTAAGCAAAAATCCGTCATCATTTTCTTTTAGTAAGGATGCATTAACCGTGGTGCAAGTGCCTGTTGGTAACCTTGATTTATATGCTGATAATAATCTTTCCGAAGTTATTTCTGCTCCGGGTTTTGAAATCATAAACAACCCAATCAAATTATCATCCCGAAACGAAATCGTATTTGAATTTGCCGTTACGGTATAAGCAGATTCTAAATTACCCATAATATATGAAAAGAATGATTGAGTTGAATCATTGGTTGGTAATATAATTGGGAAACTAGATATCGTTTGAATTGCACGATAATGAATATCCTGCAATGTTAATTTAGATTGAGTAGTTGGTATTTTGGGGTCAAAAGGCGGTGTTAAATCAATTGTCGCATCATCATCGAATACAGGATTGGTGTAACATTCTGCAGCTTTAGCAAGGGCCGCATTATAATTTGGTGCGATTGGAAAAGTCAATACCAACCCACCACCCAAATTAAATTTAAGTATAATAGAACTAGAATCAGTAATATTTGGTTGAATTAGATTTTTATCAGGAAATAAAAGATAAATGAATCCCGGTTGTATATGAGTAACTAATACATTATCCATTTGTTGCCCGTCAAATTCAACGGTATAATTATGCTGTGGTCCAAGAGGAATCCCCAACTGAGTAAAATTGGGAGTCACAACCATTATCCCAAACTCATTTACATCATCATCATATGTAAATGACATAAAAAAATTAGAGGCTGCAAAAGTATAATAGCAAACATACGAATTAGTTGATTCTATTAAAACCGAACGTATCTTCCAATTTAACAAATCTTCAGAAAATGTTGCGGCATTTGAGGGTATTAACGGTAGCATTGCGGTCGCTGTAGAAAAAAGTATAATTGATAAAAATCTTAAAATATTGTTCACATAAACTCTCCCCAAAAGTAATTAAAATAAACTAAGTTATATTTAGTTATAATATGATTTTAATACTTTTAAGTCAATAGAAGCAATTTTTTCGTCATGCGAAAGTAACATTTGATTAGTTTTTTCAATATCCAAAATTGCATCATCTAAAATTGCGGTATACGCTTCTATATATTTGTGTCCATATTCTAATCTAATATATTGATTTGAAATACTTTTTAATGGAAAAACCTTAAGTTTAAGAAAACTTTCTAGTTCATTAACACTTTTGTTAGTAGTTTCGTAATATGCCAAAGTTTCCAAAATAAGTGAATATAATTTATTTGATTTAGCACTATTAAATTGTTTTTTCAAAAATTGTTTTTTCAAATCTGTTATTGTTTCAAGCCCACGCAATAGCAACTTATCGCGTTTACTCATTAAAAATGGTATTTTATTTTTAATTTTTAAATCATAAATTTCATTAAATGTTAATTCGTTTATTAAATGATGATATAACACATAACAACTAAATGTTGTAATGCAGGATATAAAAATAAATTCAATCATATTTAATACTCCACAAAAAAATGGGAGGGGATTTCCCTCCCATTAATTTTAATTAACCTTCCGATTGTTCTTCGTTGGTTGGTTCAGAAGTATCAACAAAATTAGAAAGTGTTTTGTTCATATCACCCAAATCCACCCCAATTTGTTTGGCTAATTCTTCAACCATTGGTACTTGCATCTTATAACCAAGCATTGCTCTAGAAACTTGATCAGCAATATTACCGTTGGCTTCAACTCCGGCGGTGCCGCCCATCATATTGCCCATGCCGCCGCTCATATGAACAACACGAACACTATCAACCTTTTCAATTGGCTTAACCATTTGTTCAAGAATGGCAGGCAAACGGTCAATTAGAGCAAGTCTAATACGTAAATCAATCTGTTCCTGGTTTAACATATTCGCAGCTTCATTGATTGCCTGTTCACCCTTGGCACGTGCGGCATCTTCGGTTAATTGAGCTTGTGCTAATCTTTCGATTGCTTTAGCTTTATTATCAGCAGCTTCATATTCAGCTTGTGCTCTGATACGTATGCGAGTAGCTTCTTCTTCAGCAGTCTTGGTTGCTTCAATAAGAGCAATTTGCTTAACACGGTCGGCCTTTGCTTTTTCCTCGGCGGTAATAACTGCCTGTTCGGCGGTTACTGCATCTGCTCTGGCAGCATCGGCTTTGGCTTGTGCTTCAGACCGTTCCATGCTCTTTGTAGCAATAGCAATTTCTTGATCCTGTTTAGCAATTTCAAGAGCTTTGCGCTTGTTGATTTCAGCTTCTTCAACAGAACGCTGTCTATTGATTTCTGCTTGCTTGGTGGCTTGTTCAGCTTCAATCTGAGCAACCTGTGCTTCCCGTGTTCTTTCGGCACGTTCTTTGGCAAGCTGTGATTCCTGCTGAGCACGACGAGTTTCAACTTC
>Ga0100378_1000730_pt1 | contig 35898 bp, 23 predicted proteins | sample CryGeymeta201502_FD_81535 | JGI IMG/M metagenome (GOLD analysis project Ga0100378, IMG submission 81535) | Groundwater microbial communities from Crystal Geyser aquifers in Utah, USA - Crystal Geyser metaG 2015-02 | ecosystem: Environmental > Aquatic > Deep subsurface > Groundwater | place: USA... | reverse complement strand
CACCAGTCTTCTTCCGCTTGAGTCAACAGTAGGAAAAGTACTCTTGTTGCTATTCAGATGTTGAGGGTCCGACTTGAGATAAATACGATGATTCCATAAACCGACTGCTCTTCGTCATACGAACTTCCACGTAAACTCAAAGGGACTGTTTATTTTCTCAGGCAAACAGGCAATCTACCTGTTCATATATGCTAAAGCTAGGGAAGGTTTCACGTTCCACTGAGGATCAATGCTCATAAGGAAACATTCACCTTTGAAATTATGGTCAACAGTGTTCAAGAGTTCTAGAATATTATGAGTTCTCGATTAATTGTTACTTTATATGAAGAAGATGAAGAAAGGTTGTTTGCTAAAGGGACATCAAGTGCACACAATATTTTCGGGGCGGTTGAAGGAGATCGGTGCTCATTTGTCCAACTTTTCAGATGGCAGGATAGTTCTTATAAAGTGTTTGGGACATTACTTGTGAAAGTGGCTCTAGAAGTTCTTAAACCTCGATAGGGAAGATCAAAAGTAGAAGAGGTTGATATAAACAAGGTTGTAAACAGGCTTCCAGCCTCAGAAAGAATGAAAATGAAAATTGGTCTTTTCAAAGGGAACTAGCAACTAAAGACTGAAGCAGTAAACATGATTAAGAAAAGAAAACACAATGAGTACATATCTAAAATTGTTGAAGATTAACTCCACCTAGATGGTTAGATTTAGTATGAAATTGGTGTTGACAGCTATCACTTGATCAACTTTCAAAATGAAGACAAATCCTAAAATAATGTATTCACTTTCCATCTGGGATGTGTGTATGCTTAAATAGTTACAGATCAGCAGGAATATCTCTCTGTCATCGAACGCCTTAATCTAGAAAAATTCAACTATCAAAAAATGGACTATGTTTTGAGAGATCCTCTCTATTTTTCTTACTATGAAACCAAGCTTCGGTACAATCAATAAATAGGAGTTTTGATAAAATTGAACGTGAGCGAATACTCTGACAAAGAAGAGCTTCTCAGCAAACTTGAAATCATTGTCAAGAGAAATACCCTTGACAACAAAAGAATAAATCTCAAATGCATACATAAGCCTTCATTTGTGTATGATGTCGTATATGACTATGGAATTCTCTAGAAAAATCAAGACTTGAACAAAGATATTGTTGTTCCTATCAACTAAGAAATTTTGGCAAACTACAAAGATGTTTTAGTGCTCAATAAAAATGTGATATGGCATCCAAAGACCAAAGAAATACAGATTAACCAGCCTGAAAGAACCAAAAGAATCATTCTGCTTGCTCAGCCGCTGAATGGAAAGTAAAGAAAAATAATATTTTATGAACTCCTTCTTCTGCATGGGAAAGTACTTAATCTCACCGCTGGTCGGCAACACAGATTAAATATTGAACTTTAAAGCACAATTCCAGCTCAAATTCTTAGAAGCTATTCCAATTAAATCGATTTATTAAACACTGTCAAATTTGCTCAATTATAATACAACTAATCAAAGGATATTATCCTTACACCTCTCAAAGAGTATTAGACAAAAAACTACATAGTAAACTGTTTTGACTTGACAGGTCAACGGCTATCTCAGTATTTATTACAAGTGAGGAGCTAGCTCTAGTTTATATCATCTCAAATGGAAATTATGCATGATTAATCAGGAACTTACTCAGTCCTACTTGAAAATCCCTATCCTTGCTATGGTATATTTACAATCACAAGTTCCAATAGAGCCATTATCTTTTAAGAAAGGCAAATAAGGCTAGAAGGCTATGGTAATAGAATAGTGATGTTTGGATTCGGTAATTGGAAATGGGATGAACCACTAATTTATGTCTATTTGCTTGATTCAAGCGATAACGTATGTCAAGTTGTTTAGGTTAATTGCAGAGTGCCACAGATTCCTCTCAAGGAATAAATGTTCATATGAATTTTCATTTTCATTTTACATTGAATACTATTAATATCATTCCTTTGATCATAGTTGATGGAATAACTCGCTTCGTGCCTAAGTCTTTAGCCTCAACAACTCAAGCAACTTATCCAGCATAATCTTAATAACAATTCGTTGAAGCCTCTAATCACTGGAGAGCAGCTTCTAAATAAAATTTAACTGTAGTTGATAAGAGTTGAAGATGTAGATTTCTTTGTCAAGAATGTCTTCAAAATAATAAGAGAGCCGACAAAGAATGAAATGAGAGTGCTTAAAGAATACATGAAGAGTAGCGAGGATGAAAATCTAAAGAGTCTAGTATGGTTACTTCTAGAAGTGAAATAAAAGTAGAATTATCAGATAACTCTTGCAGTCATCAAGGAGCAACTTTTGAAGGGAGGAAATTTAAATGTCAAATAGATTTTGAAAGAATCAATCGATCCAAAATATAAAGCATGTAACTAGCTGCTTTTATTACTCCTTTCAAATCACTAAAATGGTTAATGGTAATCCTTGGAATTTAGAAATAAACTATTGACTATGACAACCAAATGTCTTCAACAGCTGGAAAGGCTAAAAGAACAGTCGTAAGTATTTATAGAAGTTTTTGCTCTTCTATTGAAGTTGAGTATAAAAGAAAAAACTCAACTTGTCTGGCTCACTCTGTTTCTAAGAAAAGTTCTCTAGATTGACAAAGCTCATGGTATCACAATAATCAAATACATTCATACTCTCTAGGACAAAAATGCGATTCCAAATAGTTTTATGAGCAGGGGAATATTCACCATGTTTGCTTCAGTATTCGAGGCCGAAGTATACTTCGATCAAAATTTTGAAACTCAGCTTGAACCAATATTGAGATTATCGAAAGAGCTCTTCGAATGTTTGTCTGGAGAAATAGTTTCAATAGAGCTGGGATGGCTTTCCATATTTTCTCTCGATAGGCTTATTCAGAAGTAATCTTTTGAGAAGGATCTTCACATATGCTCATCGATTTTGAGGGAAGTCTGGTATGACAAGTCTTAACTATTGAGCTAATGTTTCTGCTCTGTGATTGCTGCCTTCATACAGAAGACATCAGTAGCTGATAACATACAATACTTAGAAAGCATCTTGACATTATTAACTCCGAAATAGCTCAAGTATCTGATATTGAAGCTAAATACGATACTTTCGGAATCCAAGAAGGGTCAACTAGTAGAGGCAAGCATTAAAATCAACAGCAAAGCTTTAGAGTCGTGCATCTATCATTTTCTGATTTGTAATTCATCCAGTAGTAATGTCAACATTCTGAACGATTTCAAAGCTAAACTGAAAGAGGAACATTTTGATCTGTAAAGGTAGTTCGAGATATCTTCATACAGCACATACGAAAAGTAGCTATAACATTTCCAGGCTAGCTTCAAGTATTGTATAAACGGTGATATTTCTGGAAGCGATCTCAGTTTTAAATGTAAATTGCTTCCCAAACTCAGATTTTATAAGGATTTATTCATGAAAGACTACTTCTCTGAACAATACTGGATAACTGAGGAGAAAATGATTATTTTTGGGAGCGCGAACTCAGGATAGCAATCACAAATATAAGTCGTAAATCACTTTTTTGAAGAATCAAAAATAATTAATCTGAGTGGACTAATGCTGTTAACTGAAATACTCAAATCCAGAAAATCAATCGTCGATCAAAATTAGCTTTATGAATCAGCAATCAAAAGATTTAGTAATTTGATAAACTAGACTCTGACAAAAGATAACTTTACTTCAAACCTCATTTTAGTACTCGATTTTCTTTATTAAGCTTCAAGACTTGAAGTCAATAATGAAATTCTTGACGTAATTGTTTCAAATCTAAGATCTGAGAATGTCAAAACCTTTTTGACAATCAAAGGATTCACAAGAATTCATTTTTATGTTGAGTTTATCATTTTTAAAAGGTTAGAGAGGAAAGGACAGTTGGATCGACTTCAATAATTTAAATAATTTCTGCGATTTTACCATAATGTTATACTAGAAGGGCAAGCCATGCCTAAAAATGACTAAAGTGTACAAACAATATCAGCACTTTACCTGAAGTATCCATCAATCTGTACAAGCAAACATTTCTCTTTCAGATAAATAAAATCAAAAAAACAGATGAAAACAAAGATATGCTCAGGCTTAAACTTATAGAGCATTCAGCCTGATCTAAGCAGTATCACTGATTAATTCAGATTTGAATCACCAACCTACAAAGAAGAGATAGTTTACCTGACATATATAGCTCATTCTCCTTAAGATAATTACTATTTCAGAAATCACTATGTTTCATTACTGCAGCTTGAATACGTTGTTATTTTATCAAAGACCCTTTAAAAATCAGGTGATAAAGTGTTGCTTTCTGAGGTCTACGAAGCTGTCGTTACTTTCTTAGAAAAAGTTCACAAAGGAGATACTTTTAGTCATAGTGCCTCATTCTACAAAAGTTTACTATAAAGTAGAATAGTTTATATTCTTTGCTCATGCAAAAATGTCAGCTACCTAGATGTTCATCAGTTGAGTCGGATATTCGAATTGTGTCTGACCGTTATTCAAAAAGATAACTATCCCTTGTTGAGGCAGTATATAGAAACAGTTCTTTGCAGGACATATCTGGAGCTCAATATCAAAGATCCTCTTGCAGGAAGGAGGAAACAACTTATCGATATGATTCAGGTATCTGTAAACATTGGGGTCCCCATACTTTTGACTCTTGGATACGAGCTAATTAGTTTTTGTCACTATCCTTAGCATTTCAAATAACAAGGACAGCACGAAATTCACTAGCTTTTGGTCAAATTCATATCTTGTCATACAGCATATCTCCGAGCTATATGCCAATATTACCTTAATCTATATCTTGAACTTGTGCCTCCAAGTGATCCTTTCCTATTGAGCATCAGCAAATATTGGAAATAAGATAGAGACAGTCAAAAAATTCTCAAAAATGTTGCAATAGTTGTTGAGGGTTTCAGGGAAGGTGTTGAAAAACAAATGGATTTCTTAGGCTTTGAAAGAGTTGAAGAGTATCCAAGCAACAGAGTAAAACTTGAATTTTACAGAAGTATATCAATTTTTTACAGTGAGTAGGTTTTAGGAGAACTTATGATCAATGAAGAGGTCTCCTTAGAGTTATTGACTGCATATTCATAAGCTGTTTAATAGAGAGCGAAAGAGATGAAGACTAAATATCTTTAAAATTTATTGCACTTCAGTATGAGGACCAATGATAGATCCGCCAAAGGAAATTCAAAGCCAAAAGAAACAAACTAAAAAGTAGAGGTAAATGATCCAAAGGAAAAGACAAACAAAGGCAAAAAAGGAAACAATAAACTGCAGAAGCAATAAATAGATATTGTCAACAACAACAATTATGTGATTGAGTACATTGCATAGCTCGAGAATAAATATGCAGACAACATTTAAGTCAAAAAACTTTCAAATTGGTATCGTATAGATCCGAGTCCTACAGTAATTGTGATTGCAACTCTTTTGTAGAAAGTTCACAACTTTGGTCATATCCTGCGAACCCTCAATGGGCACAATGCTATGGTTGTCGTCCCTTCCTAAATGCCTCTTCAGCATGCAGAGTGCAAAGAACTTGTACCTTCCATATGCGATGTTCCGATCGTCTAAATTAAACAGAAGGATCTTGGTAAATTCATAACCTTGATGAAGAGCCAAGGGTATCCAATGGTGGCTCTTGAACAATGTTCTCGATCAGTTCAGCTGGAAGACGCCAAATTTCCAGGCAAATTCATGATCCTCTTAGGGAATGAAAGATTAGGAGCTCCTTCTTGGCTCCTCAATGAGGGAGATATATTGGTCGAGATTCCTCAGATAGGTAAAATTCGTAGCTTGAATGTTCATGTTAGTATGGTCCTATGCTTTTGGGAGTACCTTTCCAAAATGGCTCAATGATATAAGACAAATACATCAATAAATATCACCATCTTTATGATTGGATCATTCTATTGCTTGAAATCTTTTTTCCTGCGTGAAAGTCAGAAGCATACTCTCTCTTTGATACTGATTTTTTCCGATCGTTGAGGTCTTTCTTGCACCTTTCTATCTAATCAATCTATTCATGCAGAGGGACGCCCATCGTTTCGGGCAGAAGAATGAGACCTCCTATCGCTATGCTTCCTGTCACGGTGAACAAAATCATTGGATTGATACTTACGTTAATGAAGTAACTCATCAAAATAGGAGTAATGGTTGAAGATAAGGATCCGATAGTTGATATGATTCCATAGCTCAGCCCTCTGACCCTGGAAGGAAATATCTCACAAATGTATATTTAGAAGAAACAGAAAAAGAACGATACTGCTGCTCTGAAGAGGATGAGGAGAAATATTTAAAAATTGGAATCTAAGCAAAGGCCACACATGGTTGGATCTTCTATGAGAATGAAAAGCAGGGCGCAGAAGACTGATATTCCAATAAGAATTATGCCGAATTGCCTCCTTTGTATCTTTTTGATAAACACGTATGTCGGAACAAACACAATGAGCTCAGAAGAAATGACGATATAGCTGCTGGTGTAAATGCTCATACCTATTTTACTGGCGATTAGAGCAGGACCGAAGTACATGCCGTAAATAGCAAATGCTATAAGACTGCAGACGATAGCCTTTGTCCTGAGACTATCGAATTTGCATAAATCGATGTGTGTGATCAGAACTCCTTTGAAATTTTCAATCATCTGTTAATCAATAACATTTTAAATATCCTACTCCTCTAAAGTCTATCTTCTGTCGAGGTTGATCATTCCGATTCTGTTGAGAGCACCCAAAGCATACTTGCTGCCTTTTTTGAGCAAAAAGTGAGGGGTTTACTCGATGTAGCAAAAAATAAGGAAAAAGTATATCAATGCAGGAAAGACTACCAGAACACTCCATACGATTCTCCAGTCATTGATGAGATAGAAAGAAGTTGTGCCGACTAAGGCTCCCAAAGTGAAAAAAATCTGGACGATTATTGAATATTGTTGTCTTGTTTCGTTGCTTAGAGTCTAACAAAAAAACAAGAAGGTTAAGTTATTTGATGAATCACTCCCAAAACCGCTGAGAAATAGCCCTACGGCAACAATGTATATGTTAGAATCAAAAACTACCACCAGACATCCTACAGTGCAAACTCCCCATGAAATCAGCAAAGACAATTTTCTTCCGTAGTTATCAGCAAGGAAAGTTACCACAAGGAAGCCAAGAGCAGCTCCGACATATGTGCAGGCACTGGCTATGATGCTGGGTAGAGAATCTTCGCATTAATAGTTATTGAGAGTTGCTATGTTTTTGAAGTCATTATGACCTGGTGCAAAATACTCGTTCCACTCACTTTCAGGGAGAGAGCATATGTAGTTTTGGCATTATTGATCTGACAGGAGCAGCCCTTTTTGCTGACAGTCATAGAGTCTGTTTCTGAATAGGAAGATATTGCTGAGGAGGATGGCTCCAGTAATAAACCAATTGAGACTGAACACGATCAGCATTTGTTTTTGGTACTTGCCCTCAGTCCCAACTTTTTAGATGAGGTTTAGATATGTTTTTGGCTTTTAGTAGCCAAAAATGATGCGATTTTTTTTGCCTGACTCGCTCGACAATATTGACATAAGAATTTAAAATACTGGTAAGTAATCTACCTTGATCCATCAAAACAGTGGAATTATAAAAGACCTTCATACTCTGTCCGATATACTAGTATTATATAAGAGTATGTAGTCAGCCTCCAGACCTGCTAATATCTACAAACGTACACTGTTTGTAAGAAAGGCCGAAGCATGATTTACAGTCTTGAATTTCTGCAAAAGACTTCGACTGAGAATTGCGAATAAATAGATCTAGGTAAGGCATGACTAAAGGAAGGATAAAATTTCATAGAAGACCTCACCCTGTTGAGCAGATTGAGACTCACTAGATTACGGTACTTAAGCCTTGCCACGAATATGATATCTTCTTTGGAGGTTTTTGCCAGAGCTCATCTGCCATAATTAGTCGTATTGGACGTACGTACTTCTCAAATAAAAAAGAGGGAAATCACATCGTCGAGATAGATCCGTTGGTGAGTTGCGGCCTTTTCAAGCTCAGATAGCTCAAGTTGGGCCAGTATGTCCGTATATCTATGCAAATGTAGGGGGAAACTAAATATCAAATCTGGCATGCATGAGGAGATCTAGGTGGGCCTAGCTTGAGTGTTTGTATTTAGATAGCAATAATGTCGAGGGGATAGTACCTTTGTAGGAGTGTGTCTTTACGAGGTTGACCCATCTTTACCTTGGCAATAATAGGATTTCAATCGTCTAACATCAATGCTTCAAAAAATTCATCTCACTTAAAGTTTTATCACTGAGTACGTATTTTAATATCCTGAGGGCAACTAGCTAACGACCTTACGTTTCCTTCACAAATGTTATTTTCCTGAGATAGAGTACATAAATCTCTCCGCAAATTGCATATCTTAGATCAGCAATCTTTTCAGGGTAAACTTTCCCAAACTAACAAAGTTAAATCTCAGTATTTTTTATGTTATCAAAGGTTAAAACAAACTATGCTGGATGAATGAAGCTTTCAAGTGCAAATTTCCTAATCTTTCCACAATAGTCCAGTCAGATTACGATATTCTCATCTATAGGGAAACCATTGAGAAGCAGCTTTATCAGAAATTTATTGCAGGTCCGATGATATAATGATAGTTATATGATAATGGTATAATCATTACTCAAGAGACATTTCGTCATCGCTTTATGAATACTCGCTTTCAGTCTCGTTCTTCCTCTGACTTGCTTTGAGATATGTTTTGAGAGCTAGCTAATACTTGTATTTTAACTGTCTGTTTATCTCTTCTACTTAACTTGGAATCTCTTCGTACTATTGGAGATGTTTTGATTGTTTTTTGTTGAAGTCTTAGCTTTGCTTGATCCCCAGATCAAGAGATATACTTTTTCTGAGCATAGAGTAAACTCCTACTAAAATAGCAAATATTAAGTTGACAGCAAGTTGACTTTTCGTGGAAAGCTGGGGATGGCTTTGGCTACTTTCATAGAAAAACCCTTTGATTACTGCATCACTATTGAATGGAAAGTTTATTTGGACTTTATACTAATATGAGTACATGTGATTGTAAAGAGACTATCCTGAGCAAGTTGCTGATCAATGAAGCCGACAAAGATCTGACAGGCAGTTGGGAAGCAGCTTTCCTCGAGTTCGGGTTCAACTGATACCAAATAGCTTGTATTATTTTGCTCTAAAAGCACTCCACTAATTAAGTCCCCTAAAATGATATCCTGTTTCAGAGAAGGATGATCCCAGGATAGCTAAACACTGGTTGGACCTTTCCATAAGGCTTGGCTGAGTTGACACTGACATTGCATCAAATCTGGAGAACAGGTGAGCTGGCATTATATGGGTTCATGCTTTGAAAATGCGACTAAGAGGTAGAAAATTGCTAAAGATAGGAAGTAAGCAACTAGGTAGGCTATAATGTACTGGTGAGATAGAGGAAGGTTTGCCACCCACAGAACTTGGCGTTTTACTTGACTACCACATAGTTGGGATGGAGGTCGTCATTGGAATGATCTTTGAAATTGAGTTAATGAGTTAGAGAGTGTTTAGTGGTTTCGATAGAGTCCCAATCGTCTTCCATGATAGAAATTATCAACAGCTTTTCATGAATTCGCTGACTTTTGTATTTCTATTTTTCAGAGGTATGTGATGAAATTGTCTCCGAAATAGTCAAAACAGAAAGTCGTCAATAATTCACAAAGAAAGATAAGAATTTGTGAAACGAGTCACTCATAAGATTTTAAAGATGATAAAGTGATGGGATCATTTGCGCATGGCTTTGCTTTGACAACCTGAGAAGAATGAGCCTGATGAGACTTTTCCACCATAAACATGGGATTGAACAGAGGAGGCGAAAGAACCAGCCACGGGACCTTTTGAAGAGAATCCGACACTTCCGAGAACACTGTTTGTGAAACCTTTATTTGAGCTCATTGACTTTATTTGATTATACAGACTCCAATATTTTTACGATTTATAATGGCCAATCTGATTATTTCTGTTTCAAAGCAGGAGACAATTAACGAAAGAGTTGTTATCAAATCAAGTGGCAAAAAATCAATCAAAGACCATTGAGTATTTATTCTTGTAAGGCTTTTGAGCCTCCAAAGATAATCCATTACTCTTGAAATAGTGATTCAGGTAGTCCTCCTATCCTATTGATAGCATATCAATAAGGTTGTGACACTTTTCAAGAGCTCTCTACTTCTGAAAGCTTAGCATTTCTTCTTCGGCCTATCTTTCTTGCCCTCTGCTGATCTACCTTTGCTTTTCTTCAACTTCGTTTTCCAATTATCTGATTCTGATACTTTGATTCTCAATTCTACTTGCCAGATCACCAGCATGGAGATTGTGATCTTCTCGGCTCTTCTCTAGTTCTATTATTTAAAGCTCTTTCAGCTTGAGTTCCTTCTCCAAGTTTTTCATTTTCTATAGTTGTTTGATGACTCCGTTGATTTTACTACTGCATTATTTGTGTTCTTTCTCTAGGTCATTGTATCTATCAGCATTTGCCTTTTCCTTTTTGGCTAGCTCCACTATTGCTTTACTTATGTTTTTGAGAAGGATGTCTTCCTTATCGAGGCATTTTCCTAATTCTTCATGTTTATAGATCATATTGAGGATATGCTCGCTGTTCTCCCACCTATTTTTCCCTTGAGGCTCTTTCCAAATAAGCTTTTGAGTTTGCATTTAAATTCCCACCTGACTACAAAGTTCATGGATGAGATTCTATCGAGAGTTGAAACGCTGAAGGAGAGAATTAATTTGCTGATCGAATTGATCCATTTTCGCCACAAATTCTTAGTATTTAGCAAGTTTTTTCTTGCTGCGAGCTAGATCGACCCTCAGCTTAATTATCTCTTCTGCATCGGTGGAGTCGAGGGTTATAGAATGCATAAGTGTTGTTATATGAATTTATAACAATAGAAGCCATAATGGAGGAAAGTCAAGATGAATTGAAGAAAGAATATTTGAATCAATACGGGCGAGGAGGGGTGAAGACAGAAGGATCAGAGAATATTGAGGACAAAAATAGGGGCGATCCGGGAATTGAACCCGGGACCTCTTGCACCCGAAGCAAGAATCATACCACTAGACCAATCGCCCAGATAACTTTGTTCTCGCCCACTCCTCATAAATCATATCCTATCTCTTCATATCAAATATCATTTTCCTAAGAATTCATTAAATGTTCTTCCTCATTAAAAGCAGCCGAAATTTATTTATCTCCCAAGAATTAATGTTCTAAACATAGGTTGACTGATATAATAATAACAATTCTAAATGTTAGTCCTTTTTCTCTTATCTTCTCTGTTCTCATTGACTGCAGCTTGTGAAGCCAACTGCGAAACTTGTCGAGATCTATTTCAAGGAGACTATGCATGTTTATCCTGCAAATCAGGTTTTGAACTTGTGACAACCTACAACATATGCATTCAGGATAGCTCAATCCAAAACTGTGCCCTCTATGATCAGACCTTAGATTGTCTGCAATGCCAACCTACCTTTAAACAGTCAGTAAACTTTTGTACAAAGATGTTCGACGGATGCCTTCTTTATGAAAATAATGGTTGCTTAGTTTGTCTTCAAGGGAGTTACTTTAATAATGATACAAAAGCATGTACTCTTGAATTTTTAAATTGTAAAAACATTTCCAGCAAGGGATAGTGCATCGATTGTTACGATGGCTATATACTGAGAAATGGCAGGTGCGCTGACTCAAGTACTTAGTGTATAACTATGAACTCTGATACGGGGATATGTGGTCAATGCAAAGTAAATTACACTCTCCTTGGCTTTATTTGTGTACCAAAAGACAACAAAGCTGCAGCAAATTGCTACATGGCTCGAAAAGATAGCAACATCACCTGTCAATAGTGCAAAATGGGCTATGGTGGATACTTCGGCTCTTGTATTCCTCTCAAGTAAATCATTAAGCTCCTTAGCTTTAATGATAGTGACTGTTCAAATGTTCAGTACTTGAAAGACAACCAAGTTAGTTGTCTAGTTTTGACAGGAAAACCTTTCAATAATTGTTTGTCAGTTGATTTTGGCTTTAAAAGTTGTCTTATTTGCAAGGATGGATACCTGCCTGATCAAAAAGGGCAGTGCGGATCAATAATCAACAGATTATGTGCAAACATATCAGCTAATGGAGTATGCTTGTCATGCAAGGAGATGCTATACCTTAAACAAGGTCAGTGCCTTCCCTATCCACCTTTCTGCCTAAATTACTCAGATGGCTGCACTAAATGCCAGGATTCTTTCAAATTAATCAGAGGCAAATGTTAGGATCCAAACTGTCAGACAATCAATCCCATCACTGGCTACTGCCAGCTTTGCCTAATTAATTACATGCTCAGTCCTGGAGGTGTATGCCGCTATGTTGATCCTAATTGCAAGAGATCAGGACCTTTGGGAGACTGTGTGGAATGTCTCAAAGGGTACTATCTGAAGAACAATGGCTTTTGTGGTGTTGAGGATGTAAATTGCCTTTCCTTCGATAACTAAACTGGATTATGTGCCTTGTGTAAACCCTTCTATTACTTCAACAGTCAAGGACAGATCTGCATACCTCTACCTTCAAATTGCATTCGCGCTGATTTGGCTGGTAGATGTGTGGAATGTCAGGCCCAGTATACTCTCACTTCTGGCTTTCAATGCTTGTTCATTGACCATCTTCCAAATTGCAAGATGGTTAGTCAGTCAAACTTTAGTCGCTGTAGCACCTGTGTTGATGGCTTCTTTTCGGATGCTGTAGGAAAGTGTCAAAGATTGCCTCCTTTCTGTAATCAAGTCGATCGTATAAATTATCAATGCACTCAATGTAGTCCCAACGGGTTGATGAAAGGATCGACCTGTGTGGATAAAAATTGTCAGATATTTGATTCATAAGGGCTCTGTCTGGCTTGCTTGCGTTCTTTCCAATTTGGACAGCTAGGAGAATGTGTACCTGAGACTCGTGATGCCAACTGTAAGGAATATCAGTATGGAATCTGCAAAGCTTGTGCCTAAAGATATTATTTTGATTTTCAATTCAACTGCATCCCAGTCTCACCTTTCTGTCAGACCTATGATGCTAACAGTGGAGAATGCACTTCTTGCTACGGAGGTTATCAACTAACCAACAATGGAGATTGCACAATTGTTCCCTTTAACAGCCTTTATGCACCCTTTGATGTGCTGGTTGAATCATGCAAAGTCAGCAACTAGCATGGTCAATGTATCGAATGCAACCCTAACTACAATCAGGTTCCTTTGACAACTGATGTAATAAATGGAAGCAAGCCGGTGGTAAGTTGCATCAGAAAGATCCTCAGCAATAGTTATTGTCTTCAGTTGGACAACAATAGTGACAAATGCGTACAATGTGTGTCTCGGATGTATGTGGACAGGGCTGGAAAATGTCAAGGCATTGATGAAAATTGTTAGAAGTATAACAGAACCACAGGAGTCTGTATCAGTTGTTATTATGGTTTCATGCTTTCTACGGAAAGCAAAACATGCTCAATTGTCAACGGAGATGATCCAAAGTGTGAAATCAAGGGAAAACCTTCAGGATGCGTGAAATGCTATCAAGGATATTACTTTAATGCTGAAATGCTTACCTGTGTTATGGTTGATCAACAATGTGCCACCTACAATCAGAATAATGGAAATTGTCTCAGTTGCTACTCGGGATACTAGCTTCAGGATGGAAAATGTATTGTAAAAACTGCTACCAGTCCTCCTAGTTCAGGACCAAGTAATAGTAATAATAACACTGGAGGCAATCAATCTTCATCTATTTAGTTGACTCCTCCTGGATGTCTCAACATGGATTTCAATGCTAAAAAATGCTTATCTTGTCAGTGGGGATACGCTATGGTCGATAGCCTATGTGTATAAAAAGATCCCAATTGTCAGACTTTCTAGGATAAAAACTCAATAGTATGTACAACTTGTTACCAAGGATATGCTGTCTTTCCCAACGATCAGACAAAATGTGTCCTTTAGCAACTCATTCTCGATAATTGTCTCAAATACAATCCGAAAATCGAGTGCATACAGTGCAAAAATGGTTATGTTTTGAAATAAAATCACCCTGGAGTTACTCCTCCTTTCCTTTGCAATCCTTTAGATCCAAACTGCCATACATTCAACTTCACAACCAACAGCTGCGACCAATGCATTGAAGGAACAGTTTTATAGGGAAGAGTGTGCATATATCCCATCTACGGGATAGACCCTAATTGTGTGCTATACGTCAATCGGATATGCGAGAGCTGTAAGTCAGGATGGAAGAAGGTGGGGTATGTATGCAGTCAGGATGGGTGACTGATGAATTGATATGTACAATGGTATTTTTTTTGTTTAATTAAAAATGTGTTGGCATTCCGGAATAGGATGCCAAGCACACGGCCAGTTAAACTGGTCTAAACTTGGTTAAAGAAGTTAAATACTGAGCCTGAATAAGAGCTGAGTTATCTTCATTTAGCTTTAATAAATATAAACGAACAACAGGCACCAAAGGATTCACACTCTCTTATAACTCAGCATAATTAAATATTAAAAAATCTTTGAGAAGACTACACATTCATTGCTTTGAAGGCAAATAGGCTAGTCATTTAGCTTAAAGCAATATTTAGAAAGGTGGTCAGCAAAGTAAGCAAAGTTCTTGGTGGTCCAACCAGATCCCGATATCAATCCTGCAATATATAGTAAATTTTCTTTTGCTTATAGCAAGTTTGCATAACATTAATGTCATGCACAGCCGGATTAGCTGGCTAGACATATTAAATTAATCATTAAATAATGGAAAATTGAGCGTAATGTTTGCAATATAGCCCAACAAGTTAAAAACATCAGAGTTGATGTTATTTTGGGTTCTATACTCTATTATAGCTATGATATTATTTACATAAATCAAGGTTTGCTGCACGCCATCCAACAAGGCAGTCGAGGTTCATCTCCCACAATCATATTTCTTTTGTTTAATTAAAAATGTGTTGGCATTCCGGAATAGGACGCCAGACACACGGCCAGTTAAACTGGTCTAAACTTGGATTAAAAACAAAAGTTCTTCGAATAAAAGACTTTGTGTTTCCCGAAGGAATACTTTGACTAGTTCATAGACTTACTTATACAACACTAGCATTATCTAACATGGGGTTCCCACTCTATTATAACTACTCATATATTTTATGAAAGAATTAATGAAAGATATGTGCGCGAGCTCATCTATTCTTGTGTGAAGATATTCGCACCTTGCTCATTTCATTCATTAACATTAGAGAATATTGTAGTTCAATAGGCTCTGAAACATACTCAATCTATATGTGTGAATTAAGTTCATTTGCTTAAGACTTTGTTGACAAATAAAACTGCACAACCAGAACAATTGAAAGAAACTATCCTAATAGCAACACTGCTATTTGTCCCTTCAACTTCCTACCTGCATTTCCTTACTACTATGATAGTTGCTATGATATTTGATCTATATTAATATTGTGATGTAAAAAGAGGACATCATAAAAAGCTTGTGCATGCAGAACGAGTATCTTAAGGCCGACAGAGACAAGTGGCAAGAACTCTACGCCACTTTGCTGTAAAAGTATAACGACCTTTTGGAAGCCACCAAGAAAGAGAAGAACATGGATCATATTTTGGGAGAGCACTAGCAACATGCATAGTATCACCACAAACTGATACATACAGACACATAATTGCTTGACTTTTAAACACCACTTGTAACGACAGAAGCATCTCCTACTGTATCTCCCGAGAAAGGAGAAACTGAGCTGACCATGAAGAGAAATAAATCTCAAGAGGATAGGAAGGCCAATAATTAACTAAGAGCAGAAACAAAGGAAATGGTAAGAAAAGCTACAGCTGAATAGTTCGATTTTTTTGCCAAGGATCAGATGAAGCCTCCTGAGCTTGACAAAAAACTTTGCTAATTAATAGAAGGTTGCTTTATAATTGAGAAGAACAGCAGCATTGACCATTTCGATCCAGTCCGCCTGATGCACCCAATGGTAAAATACATCAATTTAAGGAGCATGTTCGACATCATCTATCGATATGTATTTGTCAACGATCAGCTTTTTGAAATTGACGATGACGAATTCGACAGTAGAAAGAATTAGATCATGTTTGGTACCCCTTCTGAAGAGTTCCAATTTGTATTTGATAATCTCAACTAAAGCAACGAAGGTGAGAAGGGAAGGTTAAACAGCTTTTAAAGATAGACCAATTTAATGAGAAAAAGATATGTCTATGGAATTGTGATTCCTTAGATCGTTCAGCATGAAAATCAGTCCTATTAGACAGAGTTGGCCTATGGCTTCCTCAGTCATGTTCCTTTTCCCAATTTTTTCAAGGACCTCAATCGAATAGTACAACGTATTTTTGTTGAGATTTAGAATAGGTGAAATTCAAAATGCTTAACATGCAGAAAAATTCAATCAAGAAGTCTGAAAAATTAGAAATAATTGAGCAAACAATCACTCACATAACAAATAGAAGCCTTGAGCGCAAGTTAGTCATCAAAAATTACCCTATCAATTTAGAACTAAAGGCCAACATTTGTGGGCTCAAGTTAGTATACACCAACAAAAATAGCTATATTTCTGATCAACTGCTAAACGTGGAGCATCTCATTCAGAAATTCAGCCTCGAAAAAATATTCAAATTGTTACATTACATCTTGACATAACACAGTATAATAATAGTCTGCAGGAACAGAAAGAAGTTGAACAGAGCCTTTGAAATCATTAGAAACATCATATACCCCTTCAACTGGATTTTCCCCATTATTTACTTCTATTCTCCCTTCTTCTAGCCCTTCCTCAGCTCGCCTTTGCCCATACTTGTTGGACATATCGAAAACAAAGATCCTGAGGACGACGAGGATTAGAATAGTTTCAACGATCAGAAACTACCTTCCAACTAATTTGTAAAGATTTATCTTGAGGATGATGATCACAAAAAGGACGAAAACGAGATTGAGGATTTTGAAAAGAGAATCAAGCATAATTATAAGAAAATATTCAAGGACAAAAAATCAAAATCTCACTGGAAGCCATTTGGTGGCAGTGATTAGAAGGAAAAACCTCTGAATAAGCTGAGTGACAAGCCATTAGCTGAAAGAACGACAACAAAATTATTTGAGTATGTCAAAAGGCTGAAGACTTTTGTTCAGACTGGGAAAATAGATGAGGAGATAGACGATTTTTTGATCCAATTCATGGAGACCCAGATGGTATCTTACTACAAATAAAGCCGTAAAGAATGAGTATAAAATTTGATATAACTAAAGCTATCAATATAATCTTCATCCATATGTCACTCCTCACTAAATTCAGAACCATCCTATACATCTTCCGTATTTTCTACTGGCTAGCCTTCAAGGCTGTAGTTAAAGGTTACCTTAACGGCAGCACCCATTTGTATGTGTCATCTGATGCAGAGCACAATAACTCTGGTCCAAAGAATTAATAGAACTCTTCAGGACGAGACTGTATAAGTGCAAAGGTTCGCAGCCTAGAAGAGAAGAAAAGTGTATGATATTGGCCAATCATCGTTCTCAGGCTGACTTCTGGGTCCACAATGTCCTCACTTAATATTCATGTAACTTCTTGGCGAGGTACATCATAGCTTATCAAAGAATGGCAGTGGGTGTAGTGTTTTTTGTATTCGGAATTTTCGCCAATAAGACGGTGTGGTTTTTTAACAGAGGCGCCAACATTAACCCCAACAAGTAAATTTCATCTGATTCAGGTTTAACGAATGGCTAAACTACAAGTTTACAACAGCTCCCAGGAAATCGCTGCTGGCATACCCTGAAGGTCACAGAATGGCAGGAACTGTCGTTGTCGACAAAGCTAAATTTAAAACAGGGATGCTCAGGTATGCCTACAGAGAAAAAATACCAGTACAAATGCTAATGAGTTTTGGAAATGAGAACATCTTCAACGAAAAAAAACTACATTTAGGCTGGGATCAGAAAGTTTACTATAGCTTCTCCAAGGTATACTATCCGACTGACTTTGCCTAGTAGAAAGACTTTGTTCTCCATATGAAAGATCAATTTTGTGATTTCTTTGATGAAATCTGGGAGGTCTACACTGAAGGAGGAGAGGTTGAGGAAGTCAGGCCAGACAGAAGATTGCATCATGATTGAAAAATAATGTGAATTATATCATGTAGAACTCTTGTGAGTGCTGACTCTGTTGCTTCTTTGAAACCTAATTTTAACTATGGGTGTGATCTGATCAAAAGTTTTACTTCTTAATCTCTGAGAATATAGTTGAAGTGCATTCGCTTCGTCCTTTCTGAAATTGTGACTCCATTTGTACTCATGCGAAGCACTCGCTGAGCTAATCTTTTATTGTAATTTTGGAAGCTGGCTGATCTCTTGTTCGGACCTTCTGAAATAGGAGGGAAAGTGGAGAGATATTTTACGGGTTGCAGTTTATTGATATTCTTATGGATTGTAGTCTTTCCATCCTTGCTTGAGTTGAGGAGGAATGATCTTTATCTTATCGAGAGTTCTGTCTTTTCTCTCTTTGGCAAGCTGATGCTGCAATCTCTTTTCCAAGAGCTTGCGATAGCGTTTCATCTCTGTTATTTTGATGAAGCTTTAGAAGGAAGCCTCTTTAGGTTGCTATTGGAAGTCAATATAAGTATTTTGTGAATCCTAGTCCATGAACATTTGCCTCATTAAGTTTATTGAAGAAGAAAATTATTATCATTTTCAAGATATTTTAGGCACAAAACGTTGTTTTCCTCCGAAACAAGAAAAAGATTTGTAATTTCCTGGTCCGGGCATGTCGATTTTGGATGCGTCTTCGACTGGTCCTCTCCGACCTGTCCCAAACCCTCGAGAAGTATTTCTTCTCATTAATTATACCTTCCTTGAGCTAAAGTCACTATCCATGTTGAATACATCATCTACATTTCTAACTAAATACATGCTCCTGGACCTAATCGTTATACCTGGGTCGTCGATGGCCTCTGAGGGTGACCAAAACTGACAGACCTGGTATTTTTATGCATGGAGCTGGCATATCTTCCTGTTGGAGTTATCTAAGGGACTCTATATTGTCCAGGCCCTGGGACTCTTTTTTTTATGTTGCTATCTGACTACCCAGGAAGTTTCATTCCTAAAGAGAAAGACTTTCCTTTAAAATCACAAGTATTGTAGGCATCAGGAGAAGGAAGCTATGCTTTCTTCTCGGCTTAATTGTTAAGGGATCTAAAGACTGCTTCTTCACGGCTGTAACCCAATGTCGTCGCTCTTTTATCTTTGTAAAACTCTGCAACATTATATCTATTGGGACTCGGTCCATTCGTTATTGGCGCATTACCTGACCTATTTCCATATCCGAAATTGCACGTTCGAGACGTTAATTTTCCTTCAATATGGTATTTGAAGTCAGTATTGCTGAATCACAAGGATATATACCTATGCTTGGGATGATTGAACCTCTAAGCTTTAGAGAAGCGGCAACTGTTTCTGAAGACTGAAGTATTGAGGGCATGATTAATATAAGCGTTGTGATAGCTCATTGACGTTTTATTAGTATAATCAAATTATATCGGTAGTGATCAATCATATGTTGATAGCATCTAAATTGCCTCATGTAACAAATCGTCATCAAAGCCTCCATTCAGATGTAGTAACATGTACTCACTGACGTCTTTCAAAGAAACGAATGTTGTCACCGTGACTCCGATTTCGTCTGCTGGTCGGCTGTCAAACCAATCGCATCTGATGTTGCTTATAGTCGAAAGCTCCTATATCTAGTTGAGAATGATCAAAAGGAGAGTAAAACCATCCAACTTCCATGTTGCATTCTTGAGCAATTATTAACTTTTGTGCCTGCATATTTTTACCTTAAAAAGTATACTATTTCCTTACAAAAGTAGTAAGGCATCATTATATAGGATTATTAGTCGATCAATCATAATAATACAATCAACAGGAACACCCTTGTTGCTGGTAGGCTTTGGATTGAGGTGTAGGTCTTCTGCTAAGCCTTGTGGCTTCTGTCTTTGAAGATGGTCTCTTTTTTAATTTAGGTTCGATGGGAGATGAGTCGCCAGGTTTTTTGAAGGGACTCTCTTCGACATGTATTCTTTTGAGGATGTTTCTGACAGTTTTGTCAATGACTCCCCAAAATTATTCAATTCCCATGTATGTCTTACAGGAAAGCTCATATTTGCCTATTTTTTATTCAGCGATAGTCTTCCAAGCGATAGAGTCTAGAGGATTGAAGGGAACCGTTTGCATATCTTCAAGCAAGTCGATCTTGTTTCCGACTAACAGTTTCACAACATTTTAAGGGCAATGGAAATTGGCTTCCTCTATCCAATGGGAAATATTGTTAGTTTTTCCGTTTTTTGTCGCGTCGTATACGATGATTATTATGTCAGAATCTTAGTAATGATAGTTTTACTTTTATAGTGAAGGGGAGAAATTGCTCTGTATCGTTATTGACCAGCACTATCCCACAGTTGAAAGCGAATGTTCAAGCCATCGATTTATCTATCTTCGAATGCAAAGTCGTAGCCTATAGTGGTAATTGTACTTTCTTTGTATGCTTCCCCTTTTAAACGATTGATCAAAGAAGTTTTCCCCACAGAGCTTTCACCTATGAAGCATACCTTGATCAGCTTATCTATGTCCTTCGTGTCTTTCTTTTCTTGCAGCATTTCCATCAAAGAATAGTTGATGCTGGACTTGGATTTATCAAATATTTTTTGACATGTGTGGCAATAAATGATCTTATTGCAGCAGGTTTAGCAGAGTGTGTGTCCACATTGGTTAACCTTAGGTCGACGACTGACGGTGTTGTAGCGTAGGTTGCATTTGGGGCAGTCCATTTCTGATAGGATAATATTATTAAAGAAGATGGTGAGGTATTTAAAAAACAAAAGAATTCAATCTGACCACAAATATATATAACCTGCTGGAGTATACCAATTCGAGTTAGAGAATTCCTATTTATAATTACTATTTCATAATATATCACATAATATGAGATCTCGTAGTTGCGCCCTCCACTCCGACTCTTAAGAAGAATTTATTCAGGTATGCTATTCACTATTTAGTTAGCTGAAGCCACGCTCGACAACTCTGGCATTTTCTATGACGAAAAAATCAATCGAAAAGTCATGGCCAACATCGGCAATCTGTCTGCTGCTCCTCAAAGCTCCCAAGCTCCCCCACCCACTCAAACAAGAAAGAATCAGTCTGAAGCAAAAAACCTATACCTGGGCTTTGATTTCAGTTCGGAATTTTAAGTAGCTAGAGAAGAGAAATAGTAGTTAGAGAGAATTCCATAGTTTCCTCAAACTACTTTCAATATTGGAGTAGTCAGCAGTGGCCCACCTGCTGCTTTAGCTCGACTGTCAACTCTTCTTCGATTGCCACTCTGGGATTGGCAACCTGATCGACTAGTTGATCTGGTTGTTTTGAGGAAGGATCGAATCGTTTACAAAATATGGGTCTTTGACAAAGATGAAGTCGACAAGGATAATATTCTACTTCAGTCGTACTTGGACAAGTGCAAAGAGTTGATAGATATTGAGGAAGTTGAATGGTCGAGAAGAAGCATACCTACAATCAGAGAAGACCTTTTCTCATGTGCCAGACTACTATAATGATAATGATAATCTACTATTTAACGCACTTGTATTTTACAGGTCAGAATCATCTGGAATTTGAATAAAGAAAGAAAAAATAAAAAAGATAATGAACATTTTTAGCTCCTAAAGTAGAAGATTTATGTTGAAATTATAGCTTCCACTTCACCCAAGATATTTTTTAATCCGATGAATTTTTAGCTGGTAACGGTTAGCTTACATATAACTGAACAGTCGGGATTAACGACGAACCAGCTATCGACTGTAATCTAATATATTGCTGCCCCCAACTTACTCAGCCACTATCTGGCTCACATTCAATTCGTTCAATTTCATTGTATCGGACAGTCCTTGAATTCTTTCGTGTCGACTATTTTTACTCTTGGCTAAGCTCTTGCTGGGGCTCACTTCAATAGATGTGAGAAAAGGTAAAGTTTGAGGTTAACAATTAAAGAGTTGAAGCTGAGGAGGGCTTGAAAGTTGTTTCGTATGGCCTTATTGAGTCTTGTTCGCTTGTTAATCATTATTGATTGAAATAAGCTTTTCAGACATTCCTGCTGCTCTTAAATATTTCTTCGGAAATATTTTTGCTTGAGAATGATGCGATATTTTGTCCTTTCTTTGCAAATTTAAACTATAGTATCTCATATTGTCATTATTTCTCCATTCAACTGCCACTCGCTATCTTTTCTATTTATTTCTGTAGTTAAATTATTTAACTTCAGGAGAAACCTTCCTTGAAAGGACCGCTATGCTTTGGGTTTGTCGAAGATGAATTCCCTCAGATCTTACTCTCACTTTCTTATTTTGAGTGAGGAGGGTCGGAGGTGAAGGGAGATTTGCTTTTGTGGCTACAGTGTAGCTAGGTGTGATCGAATGGCTGCCCTTCATCTTTATTTGTATTATATAAGGAGCTGTAAGGCAGAGGTTGTATTGTATAAAGCTGTATAATAAAATTTATATGAGCAAGAGGAAATTCATAGCCACTAATCGAGATAATTTTGGCATGATTCGCACCCAAGAACGCGCCTCTCACTAATTGAAGACTGAGCATAAACTATCAGAACTTCTGCCTCTCTAGCTTCACTCTAGAAGACACCCACTCCAGGGCAAGTCCCTTCGCTCAGAAGGAAAATCTTCGTATAAATAGTTTCATTCAGAGAAAGAGAAAGTAAAAGGCCAGCTTTAGAGCTGATGCAATTAAAGGAATCTTTATTATTAAAGCAGCCACGATAATCATTCACCATCAAAAATATCACAAAGAAGCGGCTCAGTACTAATCGAATGACAACATAAAAAGTAAAGATATATTCTATTCAGCATGTCCAATCAAAATATTCTGCAGAGAAAAAAAGTAGTATCAACAAAATTGTCATCAGAGGAGGTGGATACACAAAAGAACTCTCCCCCTAAAAGCAAAATTACTTTCATCACCATCTTGAAAAAGTGTGGGTCAGTTAAAAGACCGCTTAACCTGAAGGACATCTGCTCTTTGAGGGTCCCAAAAAAAGCATTGATAAAAAATTCACTCCCTTCTAAAGATAAGAGAGCAAAAACTACTAGATTTTTTTTGCGGGTAATAGAAGAATTTCTTCCCTGTCTGATTTCACCGAACCTGGAGGTGATTCAAAAGTTATGGTGGGAGATGCGATCGCTTACAAATATTAGATAGTATCAATATTGGGGAGAGGATCATTTGGCCGTGTATTTAGGGCCTACGATCACAAGAAAAGATAGTACATTGCTCTAAAGATCATCAAGAATCAATAGAAATTCAATACTCAGGCAAAAGTTTAAATAGAAATTCTATAGACAGCTCTCCTTCATGATCCTAAACTGAGGAATAATATCATTCGTCTCAAAGGTTCATTCGTTTTTCGGGGGCATACTTGCCTCAAATTCTAAATTCTCAACAAAAACCTCTATTAATTCATCAAGGAAACTAATTTTTCAGGATTCTCGTTGGACCTGATCCGTCGCTTTGCCATTCAGATACTCCAAGCTTTGCTATTTTTTCGCAAACATCGAATCATTCACTGTGACCTGAAGCCTGAAAACATTCTACTGAAAGAAGAGAACAAAAGTGGGATAAAAGTCATTGATGTGGGGAGCGGATGCTTCGAAGGAAAGCAAATATACACTTACATTCAAAGTCGATTCTATAGAGCTCCTGAAATCATATTAGGGATCAAATATACTGCTGCAATCGATATGTGGTCTTTGGGATGTATTCTTGTGGAACTTTATACAGGAGTACCTCTCTTTCCAGGATAAAACGAAAATGAACAAATGCTTATGATTATATAGCTCATAGGTCTTCCCCCTCCTCATATCATTGAGAGGGCATAGAGAAGAAGGAAGTTTTTCACTGATGATTTTTCTTGCAAGATTCCTCCTTCCAAGAATAGGTAAAAGCTGAAGAAATGCATGAATTGGAAGGCAATATTGGGTACTGACTGCGACAAGAATTTTGTTGAGTTGGTAAAAAGATGCTTGTAATGGGATCCTGATCAAAGGATAACACCTAAATAGGCCCTTCTTGACGAGTGGATCATCACAGGTCTTCCACACACAATTCGCCACCAGCACGTATAGCAGCTGACAAATTAATGAGTCTTTGATTAATATATTCCTCAACCATATAAGCATCTTGTTTGAGTTTGTTTCCTCTGTATCCTGCAAATGGCTATGATTGGAGAGTAGAATACAGTGGGGCTATTATTACATGGCATTTATATAACTTCATTAACATAGAGTTGCTGATTGACAAAGTTATTTAGAGAGGCAAGATGTTTTGTCTTTGTTAACAAGAATTCGTTGATTTGGAATTGTCTGGGAATGGAAACCAATGCTTAAAATAGATGATCGGGAATAAGTTACTTTACTATATAATAAATACAGAAACATGCCTTTCAAAAGCAAACTGATCAATAAGTTGCAGAAAAATATTGCTAACTATAGCAATAAAAACAACTCCGATGATCAGGCTTAAAATTCATGCAAAATTTAGCATATTCATAAAACTGAAGAATTCCATCATAAGTACTCTGGTAATAAGCGAGGACCCAAAGGAATATCTCCCACAGAATCGCCAATGTATATCAGGACATGTTAGTGGCCAAGCCGATAAAATAACGCCATATCATCAACTTTTACAACGTTATTTTGTCATTATTGTAGTTGATTACCCTCAATTAAGAAGCCATTCAATCTGAAGGTTGTCAGGAATCTTATTTTCGGACACTTTTTTACACCAAAGTAATCAAAAAAGCTTCTCTTAAGCCCCGTTACCTAGCCCTAACTCTTGTTGATTCTGGTCTAAGCTATCCTCCAGTGTAGACATGATATCAACGTAGGGAGTATATAGTGGATAGGTTCAGGAGTTTTGGTGATCAAAAGTTTTATGATTTTTCATGTCTGCTCCAGAAAGCTGCAAACAAGCTCAATTAATTGCAACAGCACCAAAAAAAGAAATAAACTAATAACAATGATCAAGTCGAAAAGTATGTCTAATCACTAGGAAATCGAATGTTCTACTGCAAATCTAATAACAAGGTCTTTCTCTCACAATCATTGCTGAAACTTCTTGAATACGACCCATAAAATTTGGCAATTGAAATGGTAAAATATAGAGCGTCTCTCTATGAGTAATCATCAATCTATATAGTGCTTGCTCAGCACATCGATATCTTGAACTTATGACGAAGTCTTTTGAGAATATGACCAACTTGATAAGCTTGCTGCTTGATCAAATCAGCTTGGAAACATTTTTGGATAATTCCTTGATTCGTTGCAAAGATATTCTCTACACGAAAAGTGGTGTATTTATGAATTGACATAGAAAAAGATACATGCCAAGATCAAGTATGGAATGCCTAACCCCTTAGTTCAGATATATGAACTCGAAGACATTCTCAGTGTTACTGAAGAAATTGAAGCAAACCCTTTTTACAAAGGTTACAAGTACCAATAGCTGTGCAATACCAGAAGAAATCGACAAGCTTCAGAGTCAAACTCTCTGAAGTACATTCTCAAACTTCCTCAAAGAGAGTCTGAGGAAAAAGGCATAATGGCTAGCTATATGGAAATCGGGAATCCCCTATCAAAATTTACGAGTGATTGATAATATTAGCATTATTCAAGATAAAAAATAATCAACAAGCTATTATTTCAATCTATGTTTCGTGGATTGTTGGCTCCCGAACGACTTTTTATTAATTTTTACAGCTCTCCACTTAACTAACATGGAGCTACACGTTAAAACAACCCCATGTTCTCTGGCATTTATCCAAATTTTCTCACTGGCTTATACTTGAGGACTCGAGCCAAAGCTATGAGATCGTCCTCAGGCGATATTTTTCCTTTTCCTGATAATCGATCAGCCATCACATCTAAGAGTTGCTGTTTGTCAAAGTCTGGAGGGTCGACAATATCGAGAATGTCGTCAATGAGGGACTGTTTGACAATCTAGTCAAGAAGATAAGCTCTTTCAAGGGAAGGAGAAGCATTTATTTCTATTAAATGGCAGTTCGAGTTGTCATCTATCATGATGTCATAGCCAAAGAGCTAAAAAGCAGCTGGAAAGGGAGGCACAGAGACAGAACATCCAAGCAGTGACTTTATGATAATTTAGTGAACCTGAGTCCAGATACGACTAAAAGAGTAGTCCATCTTGGTGAGCTTGTCCTTTAGAGTTTTCAGAGAAATTTTACTACCTCCCGAAAAGTTGGCTGATTGCTTTGCATCCTCATTATTCTTATTGACTGAGAAGTTAGTTAAGTGAACGAAGGCATTTTTTATCATAATTGGATCCAAACTAAATTTTTATGTGCTCAATCTTGCAAACCCTTCTCGATATACAAAGGCTTATAGAGGGTGGAAGCTTGTCACCAGGACATAAATTCTCATGTCGAATTTATATCCATCAAGCAGAAGAGGGTTTGTGATGTACTTCTGAACAACTATGTTGTCAGTGTAGTTAAGTTCGGCTAAGCTGCTGATAACCTTGATTCCTCTCCCTCGAGATTTGCCAATAGGCTTCATTATCCAGTAGTTACAGTCTCTGTGAAAAAGCTCCTCTTAATGGAATTTTATGCTAAACTGAGTATATTCTTTGGGAAGGTTGTATGTTAGTGGCAAAAAGTTAAAGGGAATTTTAATCAGTTTCCTGAAGCTATCGAGATTCCTGTACAGGAGGTCTTTCCTTGAGAGATTTTTGTTGAAAGGAAAGTGATTAATTCTTTGCCAGACTAAGAGTCTACTTATGTCAATATCAGGTTTGCTCCATGACCAGAAGAGGTTCCAGCTAGCTCTCAAAGAGCAACCATGAGGCAATTATTTCCAGAATTTTCTTCTCAAAAATCCAGAGGTGATGATGTCATACACCTCTTCTTTGCTCTTGACCACACGATAATATCTATTTTAGCCCTATCTAAATTCTCCTTGAAGATTACTATTAAAAATTTCCAACCTCTCAACCATTTTCTTCAAATTAACATAGGTACTTTCAGTGTGTACTAAAAGCTGCCTTGGGTCTCTCGTTTGAAACTTGCTGCTGGAGTCAAATGGCAAAAATATTGCAGGTTGAAATACAGTTCCCTTGTCTTTGAAATGATTTTGATGAGTTGAAAATATGTTGGTAATTTACCTCATGATAGCTGGGATATCTTGTATAGCCTGATGCTCTGCCTTTGTATACATCACGGAAAAAATATGATTGAAAGTTGGGTATATTTCAAGATAATTGAACGTTGGCTTAGCATAGAGAGGCCTCAAAGGGGCTATTGTAGCTGGAGTAGGGCGCTTTGTAACAACTCTTTTTTTATGATCATTAACCATTCGTTTTAATTCTTTCTTTTTCTTTTAGTAGTACTAATCGATTACTTCTTATTCAAGCGCTTTTGCCTACTTTTCAATGGTGACATCTTTTCTTTCTTCATGTTATTCAGCCTAACCTTATTATTTTTATTATTTTTATTTTTCTTGAGGCTGGACTGAAGTAGTACTTTACCGGATTTCTTTTTTTAGCTTATTTTTATGATTTTACTCAAGTTATTTTTACTATTTAAACCTTTTGATTTGAAACTATGCTTCTTGTCGAATGTGAATCCAGTATTATTCGTTATAGCATTTTTTATGAGGTTACTCTATTCTTTCCTCTTTAATTTATTTCTGTATTTGTTCACTCAAATCAATAATCTTCCCAAAAGGCTCTTATTTCTTAAGCATTGTTACTGCTGTCTTATTCTCCCGAGTCATTTATTGTTCAACTGATGCCTATTATTAAATTATCTCAGCTTATCCTGTCTCAATGGCAGTATCTTCAACATATTTATCTTGTTCGCTTTTTAAGTTTTATTTGGAAAGAGAAATAACTCCTTTTTCTTAACAATCTTAAAGAGTTGAGTCGCTGAAAGGAAGTTCTGATTGATATTGTTTTTTAACATCAGTTTCAAGTACTTGTTGATTTAAAGTTACTTTAATATTTTATGGTTCAATCTAATTATTTTCAATTCGGGGCTCATAAAGTGGCGCTTAAACTTTAGTAATTTGTTTGTTCACAATCTATTATTAGATTTTCTACTTTTCAGATTCATTTTTAGTGATATTATTTTCATTTTAGATAACTTCTTGAACCTCTTGCTTCTATTACATTTTTTCATAGGATATTGGCAGATCTTATTTTTTATATTATCGAACTTGCTTTTCCTATGGGTGCTCACATATTTATTTTTATTCGATTTTTTTTCTTTATATTTACTAATTTTGTGACGACATTTTTTTCTTGTCTTATTTTGCCTGCTCTTCTTGTCTGATCATTGCCACTAAATCTTTGTTATTTAATGGTTTCTCCTTCTTTTTCTCAGCCTTCTTGCCCCTCATCTTTTCCATCACTTCCTAACGACGTTCCAGCATGGCTTTCTCATTCAGTTTGTTTGGTGCTTAGCTGAGCTGTTTCATTGATGATGGTGCTGAAGGAGGTTTTGAATTGTTCGATTGAGGCTTAATGTTGTGAGATGAAATAGGCTGTAGAGTTGATGGACTCACAAGATGGCCTCTTTCGTTTACTGTGAATGCAGGCTGAGGTTTTGGAGGTCCTCCTTTTTTTATAACATAGCATCCTTCAGCTTTATTCTTGTTAAGGGCATTCATAATGAAATCTTTCATCGCATTTTTTGATTTACCCTTGGCACTACCAACACCCATCTTTTTATCACCTTCCTTCCAAGTTTTCTTGCTGCTTGTGCTGTAATTTTTATCAGTGCACTTGGGAACATCAATAGAATCCAGGTCAGCGAGAGCTAAATGAGAAGGGGTAGCCGATGTAATGGACATTGCATCATTGCTTGTTTATTGATTTTCTGTGACAAACTTAGTCTTATGATCGACAACTGGTAGTTACGGAGGCTTTTCTGCTTACTGCTGTGCTAGAGCTTTCTCTGCTAATTGGAGGAACTGATTGTTGAAATCTGTGACTTTTCGGAGATAGGGGTTATCAATAGCACACATTTCTTGAAAAAACTAAAGAGTTTTTCGCTACTCAAGTTCTATATTAATGTTTTCTATATAGTCTTGAAGCTGCTGATTATCGGGGCGAGCCAGAAGTTGTTTTTCGAGGGAGCCTGCCAGAGTTCTAAGGTCTGAGGAAGAGAAATCGTATATTTACTAAAGAGAAGGCAGTTACTCTATCATTTTATTATTCAAAAATGCTATAAGCTTATTAGCTTGTAAGAATGCTGGTCTATATTTTTAATTAGGATCATTTACCAGATCAAAGTTGATGAACTTGAAAAATTTCTTCAGCGAAAACAAGGCCCTTAGCGCAGTCATTGCTGCAGTAGGGTTTGGTGGGGCTATCTTTTGGTAAGTCTTTCTACACTTAGGGCCTATAAGGTGTACAAAGAAGAGCAATCACCTCAAGAGGAATAGGTAAGAGAACAAGGAGGATAGCCAGCATTCAACATCGAAGAAGAGATTCGTAAATTAAAGGAAGAAATAAACGCAGCTGACCCAACCCTTGGAGACGTTAAAAAAGTCCTCAGCCTTTTGACTAACTATGTCAAGAGCAAAACCATGGCTTTCAATAACAAATTCAAGGCTGAAAGAAGAAAAAAATTTCCCCATGAAAAAAGATATTCCCAAATGGCCGAATACTTCAGATTCTCAAACGAAGGTCTCAACAATCTCCAAACTACCATTATGGAACTCCAAAAAGAGCAAACTCAACTTATGTCAAGCATCGGTATCAGTCAAGCTGCAATTGCCAGACATGGGGCTCATCTCGGTGCTTTCATGCAAGAGCTGGTCTTTGACACTTCTGTTTCTCTCGATGATGTCAAGCGCTCGATCGCTCTCAAGACTGATTATCTCAGCAACCATGGCCAAAGACTTATTGATTCATTAATCTAAGCTAGCTCCGAGTTCAGTCTTCGAGAAAAACAAAATATAATGCTGTTTTTGAATGTTGTCATCAGCGATGAAGCATTCTAGAAAGAGCCCAGTCTTGATAAGGACGAACTTGACATGGCATACGGTAAAAAAATATTTATTTAGAAAAATACAAAGACCAGATTAATCCTGAACTGATGAAGTTAGAATCTGTTTTGATGCCATTGATGGGTCAATTGCAAAGTGCCCTCGTTGGAGAAGCAGGCATGGGTGGCATGGGAGGAATGGGTATGATGGGTGGTGAAGATATGGGAATGGGAGGAATGGGAGGTATGGGAGGAGAAGGAGGCTTTAGCGAAGAGATGATGATGCAGCAGCTCTAACAGTTGAGGATGAGCGACCCTCAGACCTACGAGCAACTCATGGCTATGATGGCTGCCCAGCAAGGTGGAAGATGATCAACTCTGTGATTATTATTCAAGTATAAAACAATAATCAATTAAGCCATCATTTCATGGTCAGATTTTTGATATCTCCCGGGGTTAATTTGATTAGAGCGATTTTGGGTCTTTTGAGAGTTTCCAGTTCATAAATTCCCTTGGTCCAGTCTGTTCCAGTTGCAAAAACAAGGAAGTCTTGCTTAGGGCTGATTCGAACAGCTGTAGTTGCCCCAATTGAGGAAGTTGATGATGTGATGGTGTCAGCTTTGTTTTTTGCCACCAAATTGTAAGACTCCAGGTTTTCAGTGCCTCCAACAAAGGCAAAAGCCTCGTATTGCGCGTATCCGAGGTCCACACAATCTACTTGACCATATAGAATTCCCCTTGTGTCTGATTTTTTTTGGACTTTACTCACCACTTGATCAGTAGGGTTTACCCGCCCCATGGTATCCCTGAAGGCAAAAGTCACAAACCTTCCATCCATGGTTCCAAGAATTGCCTTCTTGGCCTCATATAAGATTCGGCTGCAGTTGAATTTGGAAAATCGAAGTAATGTTGTTTTGAAGTAATCATCAGGATGTTTTGGAAAGTTGCAATGAGGCAAAGATGAAAGAGAAACGATAGAAACAGAGCTTTATGCTGAGCCAATGAGCAACAATGGCCAATCCACACTGCAGGTATGAGTTTTCAGGGGCAGTTTGATTTCTATTTCATGTTTGCCTGGGTTATTCACATTCCATAGCCTGACTATATCATCATACCCCAAACTCATTAGACATCCTCTTTATCGTAGCCAGAAAAGGCCACAGATAGGGGCATCATGAAAACCAAGTCTGACAACATTTGAACTTTACATTTGAATTACCGCAATATCTCCAGTAGCAAGACCAGCAAACAACACCTTGTCCTGAGTAATATCACAGCACAACACAGGATGTTGCAGGAACATTTGCCATCCAAGCTAGACAGTCAACGAGGAACCAATTCCTCCTGGTTTGAGGACATAATATCTCACAAACCCATCCCAGCTCGTCACTATGAAAGCTGGGTCAGGATGATATGGATCCCATATGATAGAGCTCACTGTGTCTAGAGGTTGGTCCTTTTCAAGTGGTCGCATCTCTTCACTTTTATTGCCTCTCCCATATGAAGAATACCCTGTCGAACTGTACCCGTACATACCGCTCAATTATAATATAGCATTCATTCATTCAATCTAGTCCTAGTAATATCCAGTCACCCTTTGTTTATTTAGTCGAAATTCAATCAATATACACTAAGTACAATCAATTTGCATAGTTCAATATTTGACCGACTGTCAATCCGAATATTTATCGAAGGGGTTTGTAAGTACTGAGGAAACTTGATAGCAAGGCAACAGCTAAAAGTAGAGGAATTCCTCTGATCTCGACATCAATTGGAAGTTATGAAAATATTTACCGTTGAAGACCCATCATTTGAGCCACCATGTAGCCGACCGCCAACCCGATCAAACATGAATTGAGCACAAGCACCAAACTTTCATAAATGTATACTCGAATGATTCTGTTTTTTGCATATCCTAAGATGAGAAGGATAGCTATTTAGTTTGTTTGTTGGAGGATGTTGAGATATGTGGTTGTAAGCAAGGAAAAAAAGCTGATGGCCAGCACAATTCCCAAAAGAATGTAGGTGACCATATTCAAAATGTAGTCGATTCTGTCGATTGTTCCTTTGAGCTCGGTGTAGTCCCAGACACTATTCATACCCTGATTCATTGCCCTGATTCTCTGGGCCACCTACTTGACATCGCTGATGTTGCTGATTTTGACTTTGATAGAATATGTTTAAATATCTTCCTCCCTGGATAGACCTCCTAGTTATCTAAATGTATCATAAGAAACTCCAATGTCAGTGTGGATAGGCAAAGTGGAATATAGGAGTCCCATTCTCTTTTAAAAGACAGTAGAATAATTTAAAGGAATTCTCTTAACACCATCCTTAAAGTAAATATTCACCAAAAATTATCTGTCCTAGCCTTCCAATATGCCAAGTTGCTTGGCCACATAAACTCCGATAGTTGAAGTCATAAATCCGTCTGGCGAATAGAGGTAAGAGTATGGATCGTAAGGAGCTACTAAATCAGATTTGGTGTAGCTGACTTTTTCATAGAAGAAAGTATTGATCAAGTTAGGAGAGACAGCTCTGATTTTCACAGGCTAAAAATAAAGTCTTGCTTTGTCAGAAACCATAATTTTTGTGGCTCCTTGGTGACTATAAAATCCATCCAAACTTTCGGATACAAAAGCCCAATCTTAGACTCCTTCTACTCTTCCAAGCATATTGTTGTAAAACCAGCGATCACCTCCGTTGATGACAATATAGCTTCCTTTGGCCTTTAGCATCTCCACATATATCGTCTGGAGCTGTATCTGTAAGCCGACAGAAACAAAAACAATAAATGATATCGAAAGAGCGTACAATAGCGCTGTTCTTCTATTTCTGAATCGATGAGATGACAGGTTTTTTAGAGTAAGCATAAAATCAGTGGATTATGCCCAGAAAAGACAGCAATAGGCTACGACTCTTTCTAAAATGTACTGAATACTGAAAGATAGAAGAATCAGACCAACAAGGAGCCCTTCTAAAATAGCGAAAAATATTATGAGAAGAAGTCCAAGGTTTTGGTTAATGAGGGCTCGAGGCAGAAGATAGTATATCATGAGACCAAAACCAGAGGCTATCAATCCAAAAATTACTTTTCCCCAAGGAAACTATTTCCCTTCAACATAAACTTCAACTTTCGTTGCTGCAGTCTTATTTCTAAGAGGATTCAAATTTTCAGCAAGATCATTTTTGATGACTCCCCAGATGGGGGCTATTGCTGATATTATAGGTACCAGAACTCCAATGAATAGCCCTCCAATAATTGAATCAGAAGTTGGAGTTATTTAATGCCTATATCCAAAAAAATCTTAAAATACTGAGGTAATGGCCTGAAGAGCCAGATAGGCTAGAGGATATGCCAAAAAATTAGAAAAGACAACAAACTTGAGAGAACTAGCTAGTATATTGGTCACAATAAAGGCTCTATCGGCTCCCATGACCTTTAGAAGGGCAAAATCAAACCCTTTTCGTTCCACTCCCACTCTCAACATGTTGTTCATCATGATTGCACTCAGCAGAAACAGTGAAAATATGATGAGCTTGAACATAACTCCAATGAACATTCCCACAAATCCCAAAGCCACCAGGTTAGTTGCGATGGGCATGCTCGTCTCAACAGCGAATATTCCAATTTTTTCCATTAACTATTGTCCGTACTCGCTCACTGTTGCAAAGGTTTCCTCATAGTTTGGGTTGGAATAAACTTCTACTCTGTTTTCCAGATTGACTGTCGCTTCACTTGAAAAATGTCCAAGGTCAAAGAAAGGTGAGGCAAGAAATTTGACAAGAGAAGAATTTTCAGGTGATTGATTATAGTTGATCAAAGTTTGGTTAATTATTTGATGAAAGGCTTGTGTGATATCAAGGTAAAGGAAGTTATTAACCTTACCTATCCCAAATTTTCCAGCAGCAGTGTCGAAAGTCTATCTGACTTCAAATTAGCCTGCCATTTCATATCCTCCACTGATAAATTGGTTGAGCTATTTTAGCACCTAATTTTTTTCTTACGCATACACCGACCCGTTGATTAGGGATTGCTTGATTGCCATGGGAATGTGCTTATGGTCTATCTTCAAAGATACTTTTTGACCCACCTCAACTCCAACATCTTCACTGACATAGATGTAATTGTGCCGATCTGGCTCAAATCCTCCTATGGTGCCCAGATGATTTTACCTTTCGAGCTTGAAATCCATGAACCAGCCAGTAACTATTTTTGTATTACAAGACAGCATCACCATATGCCTAGGCATTGCAGTGACAGACCCGACTTATGATAGTAACGAAGCATTCAAGTAGTCTAGTCGAGGACTAAGAACGATATCTCTTTGACCTTCGGCCAGTTATCCGATACCGAGGATGATGATGGGTGTGACAGCAATGATAGTAATGATTACGACTGAGGCAAAAACAAGCAGAGTCATGGTGGCTAAGGAGAGACAGCTCATGAGAGTGTTTGATTTTATTTCGATTGCGCAGCTCTTTCTGACCTTCTCCATGCTTTTAAATCTTTCTGATCTTATATAATATAATAGTCGTATCAAAAAAGATTTAGCTCTGTTAATGACAACACTGGCCATCCTGACAGATTGATAAGACTGTTATATTTTATAATCATTTGCTGAAGAAATCGACAACTTCTTTATGATTCAGCTTCTTTTTCTGATATGTTTCCTTGTCACCTCTTGACAGCTCAAGTTCTCTCAACTCAACATATCTGTCAAAATTAACCTTTGAGCAAATATGGGGAATCTATTTCTCCACCAGCATTCTATTTTCGCTGTGAATTCTGATGTTATTGAAAGTTTATTCGCAGCTTAGTAAGGTTTGATCAATAACTCCCTGAGGCCCATTCTTGCACCAACCTACTGCGTACATTCCAATATCAATTGCCTCTTTGGCATCTCTCAGCAAACAGCCATTCGAATTAGCGAAGCTGTTACTTTTACTATCGAGCTGATTCTATATAATTCCCTCGACTTTGAATCCTGTGCTATTGACCAGCAAATCATAAGAAATTTACTCTTCTGAGTTAGTTCGAACAGTTTTCTGCTTGAAAGGTTATCCCTCTAGCTCTGTCACTGAGCATTTAAGGTGGCCTGAGTTTGCTTTAATAGGATCAAGCAGAAATCGAAGAACAACTTTCTTCTATTTGTTGTCAAGCACTTCTGAAAGCTGTCGTTTGGGGATGATTTTACATTTTTTCTTTATGAAGTCAATCTTTCGCTTATTCATTCGAACAATGGCGGCATGATGATTCTACTTACAAAAAGTGCTACACTTATGTCTGTGCATTCAATATGGCTGGCTTCATTGAGACTGGTCTCAAGTTCTTCTTCGATGCAATAAACCTGAATTCCATAAGTCGTCATTTACCTGAGTTCTTTGAGAGAAAAGGCCGAATGGGTAAATCCTCTTCTGGCAACTAAAATGACATTCATGACTGCGCTTTTTCGAATAGATTAAAGGGAATTTTGACTGATTTATGTACTTTGTAGCTGAACGAATGGTCTCAGCATCACTCTTGAGATATCGATAGCCACATTTCCGTTTCCTATGATAACAATATCTCGTGTCCTGCTAAGATCCAGCTAAAATTGTTCGTACTCAGGGTGGTTATTGTACCAATAAACTACATCTCTCGCATTTAACATCCTCTTTTCAGTCTTTGCAGTACTTTGATTCAGATCCATCCATTGAGGAATATTGTCTTTCTGAGCTCCAGTGGCAAATATCACTCCTGAGTATTATTTTCTCAGTCTTTCAAGGACATTTTGATTAACAGGCGT
>Ga0100378_1000729_pt1 | contig 35904 bp, 41 predicted proteins | sample CryGeymeta201502_FD_81535 | JGI IMG/M metagenome (GOLD analysis project Ga0100378, IMG submission 81535) | Groundwater microbial communities from Crystal Geyser aquifers in Utah, USA - Crystal Geyser metaG 2015-02 | ecosystem: Environmental > Aquatic > Deep subsurface > Groundwater | place: USA... | reverse complement strand
TGCGCATCGCTGCGCCCCTCCTTATGGTGGTAGACCGGCCGCAAGCCCAGTTCCGACTTCAAACTGCGGAACACCCCCTCCAAGTCGGTCAACATCGCGTAGGTCCGCCACAGCTTCTCTTCGCCCCAAACCACCTCGCTGCCGCGCAGGCAATACAGCGGAGTCGTTGCCGCTTTAGCGGCTTACGAATCCGGCGTGCCTCTTGCGGGTACAGCGGAGTCGTTGCCGCTTCAGCGGCTTACGAATCCGGCGTGCCCCTTGCGGGTACACCTCGGGATCGGTCAGCATCGTCCCCGCCATCGGCGTCTTCACCCACTTGAGTGCCTTTACCTTGTGGCCTTCCTCGCCGGTGTCCAGGGTGTTTCGTAATGCCGGCCCACGCCGTGGTCAGCGTCGTCTCGCCTTCCGGCGCCATCCGCTGGGCCTCTCGGCGCATCACCAGGTAGCGATAGCCCGGTTCCTTCAGCCAGGTGAGGTTCGCCTCCGTCGCGATGCCGCGATCCATCACCACCAGGGCGCCGCTCGGGGCGGAAAGATCGGTCAGCAGGGCCTCCAGGGTGCGCCCCTCCACCGCGTTGCCGTCGAACACCCAGGAACGCTGTACGAAGGCGCTGCCGAGGTTGAGGAGGGTGGGTAGTCTTACCCGAGTGCCTTCACGCCGGGACTCGACCAGGCGGAAGGTGTGGTAGGCGGCGCCATCGGCATTGCGGCGGGTGGGGGTGCGGCGGATGAACATGCCGAAAGGGATAGCGTCTGGCAAGGGGTTTGCGGGGGAGTGCTAAAAAATCGTAAGGCACTACATGAGGTTTTTCGGGCGGCAAAAACCTGGAATCAATGGGCTACGAGTGGAATTCAATGGTAATTGAGGGGGAGGTTGTTAAATGTGGGTTAATACCGCGCCGATCGCCGCCGTCCCCGAACCCGAAACCTACGCCCTGATGCTGGCCGGCCTGGGGTTGGTGGGCTTTGCCGCGCGTCGGCGTCTGGCCTGACTTTCCACGGCGTGTCTGTCGCCACCGCAGAATGTAAAAGGCCGCGTGAGCGGCCTTTTACATGTTCATTCAGGACTTCAAGCCGCCAATGCCAGCGGCGTCACCTCGGCTTCAATCCGCTCATGCAGGGCGCGATAAGTTGTTTCCAGATCGTACTGGGCTTGCAGGTTGACCCAGAACGCCGCATCCGTGCCGAACAGGCGGGCCAGGCGCAGCGCGGTATCTCCCGTGACACCGCGGGTGCCAGCGCAAATCTCGTCGATGCGGCGCTGTTGCACGCCAGCCAGTTTGGCCACCTTGTAGCGGGTGAGCCCCAGCGGTTCGATGAAGTCTTGCAGGAGTACTTCGCCGGGATGAACGGGCGCCAACAATATTCCCGTGGCGACATCCCGGAAATCCATGTCTTTCAGTTGTTCGCGTGCAATGGCCATGCTCTGCTCTCCTGGTGGTAGTCCGCGATCTCGACGTCGGTCGCATCGCCACTCGACCACTTGAGGCAGATGCGCCACTGGTCGTTGATGCGAATGCTCCATTGTCCGATGCGGTCGCCTTTCAGTTGCTCCAGTCGGTTTCCAGGCGGGACTCGAAGCGTGTCGATGCTGGCCGCCGCGTCGATCTGTTTCAGCTTGCGTCGCGTCGTGGCTTGAATCTCGTTCGGAAGCCGCTTGGCCTGGAAACCCGCGAAGACCGCTGTGGTTTGCTTGTCGGCGAATGACTTGATCATGATTCCGATAGTATCGCTACCCAATAGTAACGACAAACGGTAGAGCAGAAACGACAAAGGCCGCTTGCGCGGCCTTTGTCACGTCTAGCGGGTGAGGCTTACTGCGCGCCCAGCACCGCGACGGTGATTTCCACCGAGACATCACTGTGCAGCGCCAGGGTGATGGGGTAGTCACCCACGACCTTGAACGGGCCGTCCAACAGGCGCACTTCGCCACGCGCGACGGGGAAACCCTGTGCGGTCAGCGCTTCGGCGATGTCGCTGTTGGTCACGGAACCGAACAGGCGGCCGTCCACCCCCGCCTTCTGGCTGATCTGCACGGTGTAGCCGGCCAGTTTTTCGGCGCGGGCCTGGGCGGCCGCCAGCTTTTCGCCCGAGACTTTTTCCAGTTCACCCTTGCGCTCCGCAAAGGCGGCGATGTTGGCCTTGTTGGCGCGCTTGGCCAGCCCCATGGGAATCAGGAAGTTGCGCGCGTAGCCGTTTTTCACATTGACCACGTCGCCCAGGTTGCCCAGGTTGGCCACTTTGTCCATCAGGATAATTTCCATGTTCTTGTCTCCCGATCTCAGTCGTTGTGTTGGTCGGTGTAGGGCATCAGCGCCAGGAAGCGGGCGCGCTTGATGGCCACGGAAAGCTGGCGCTGGAACTTGGATTTGGTGCCGGTGATGCGCGCCGGAATGATCTTGCCGTTCTCGTTGATGAAGTCTTTGAGCACTTCGATGTCTTTGTAATCGACCTCTTTCACGCCTTCGGCGGTGAAACGGCAGAATTTACGGCGGCGGAACAGGGCCGCGCCATTCGGGTTCTTGGGACGGGGTTTACGTTTGATGAACGCCATTTTCAACTCCTTAATCGGGCCCGCTCACCGCGGGCTGAACAATTCAAATTTGGTTACATACAACAAAGTCGGTTACGTGCAATTCGAGCGTCGGATACTTCACGCCCTTGCGGTCGAGAAAGCCGGAGAGCCTGACCTGTTCGCCTAGTGGCAAGCGGGCCAGTCTTTGCGCTGTGTCACCGAATGCGACGACCTCGGTTTCGATCTCGACCGCTCGGCTACGTTCGCCTTCCTGTTGCTGCGAGCCATGGGCCACGCGCAAGCGGAGGGTGGGCAAGCCGGATGGGGTGTGGCGGAGGCCGTCACTGCCGGCCAGGCGCACCATCAACTCGAATCGGTTGCAGCCTTCCGTGGGCGTGCTCAGGCCGCGGCCTCGACTTCGGCGACCGGGGCCGATGCTTCCGACGGTGCAGGCTGCGGGGCCAGCAGATTGCGGGCCTTCTCTTCCTTCATCATCGGCGAAGCAGCGGTGACCGCCTCGTCGCGGACGATGGTCAGGTGGCGCAAGATGGCATCGTTGAAGCGGAAGCCGTGCTCCAGTTCGTCCAGCGTTGCCTGGTCGATTTCGATGTTCATGAGCAGGTAGTGGGCCTTGTGCATTTTCTGGATGGTGTAGGCCAACTGGCGGCGACCCCAGTCTTCCATGCGGTGAATCTGGCCGCCCTTGGCGGTGATGAGGGCTTTGTATCGCTCGACCATGGCGGGCACCTGCTCGCTCTGGTCGGGATGGACGATGAATACGATTTCGTAGTGGCGCATTGAAACTCCTTTTGGTCTGTGGCCCTCCCCGTGCGTCCGGGGTAGGGCAAGGCGAAAAAACCAAGTCCGCTTGGGGGCGCTTTTAACAGCACACCCCAGAGCAGGCCCGGAGAGGCGCTGGATTGTATTGGAAATCAGATAGATAGGAAACATTTATCGAAGTTGATTTGTTGCAATGCTGAACGCGGCAGTGCATAGAGGCTATAAATTCATGTTTGAAGTCTTTGGAGCTGTGTCGACTACAAACAGCCGGGACTTGGCTCATGTATGGATTCAGAAGGTTTGTCAGGTGCGACAAATTTGATCTGCCCGAGTCGCATCGAGACAAATGCGAGTAGAACTCAATCCCAGCGGTCGTCGCATACTTCCAGCCAGTCGCCGGCAAGTCTGAGTGGCAGCGCCGCCAACGCTTCATAGGCCGGCGGTGCGGTCACTGCGCCGGTTTTTAGGTTGAAGCGGGCGCCGTGGCGTGGGCAGGTGATTTCACAGCCGACCAGTTCACCGCTGGCGAGTTCGCCGCCGTCATGCGTACAGGCATCCTCGACGGCGTAAAAACCGTCGTCAAGATGGAACACGGCGACACGGACCCCTTCCACTTCAATCACTCGTCGCGTGTCGACGGGAAAGTCGCTAACCGGCGCCACTTTGACCCAATCGGACATCAGATCAGCCCCAGTTGCAGGCGCGCTGCTTCGCTCAGGCGACTTTTTTTCCAGGCTGGTTCCCAGACCATTTCGACATGCGCCTGGCTGACGCCGTATACCGCATCCACCGCAGCTTCCACCTGCGCCGGGAAAGACTGGGCGAGCGGGCAGGCGGGGGCGGTCAGCGTCATGCGAATATCGACCCGGCCCGATGCGTCTATGTCGAGGCCGTAGATCAGGCCAAGATCGTAGATGTTGAGCGGCAACTCCGGATCGCGGATCTGGCGCAGCGCCTCAATAACCCGCTCGCGCAGCCCTTCTTCGACAAGTTTGTGGCCGAGCCGTTGCAGAATGTTCATGGCAACCTCATGCCGGTTGTGGACAAGACGGCGCGGCTTCTTCCGTACTGACGGTGTCGGCGTGGTTTTCCAGCGCAGCTTGCAGCGTGTGCCAGGGCAGCGTGGCGCACTTCACCCGCATCGGAAATTCCTTTACGCCGGCGAGCACCTTGAGCTTGCCCACCCCTTCCGCCGAGCCATCCTCGGCCAGCATGGCGTGGACTTTGGCGAACAAACCGCTGACTTCCGCCAGGGTCTTGCCCTGGATGGCCTCGGCCATCATCGAAGCCGAGGCCATCGACACGGCGCAACCGGCGCCTTCGAAGCCCACGGCCTGGATCACACCATCTTCGACCTTGAGATGGACGCTGACTTCGTCATTGCACAGGGGATTGAAGCCGTGCGCGTGATGGTTGCTGCCTGGCGGGTTTTCTGGGTAATGGCGCGGGTGGCGGTTGTGCTCCAGGATCACTTGTTCGTAGAGATCGCGAGTTTGCGGATTCATGGCCGGGATTCCTCTGAGTGGCTGCGCGGCATGCGGGCCAACAGCCGCGGCATCATCCAGTCGCGCAGGCCGGTGTCATCCAGCAGCCCCAGCGCCTCGCCGACGAAGGCTTCCAATAGCAGCCGGCGGGCTGTTTCGCTGTCGATGCCGCGGCTGCGCAGGTAGAACAGGGCGTCTTCGTCCAGGCTGCCAACGGTAGCGCCGTGACTGCATTTCACGTCGTCGGCGTAGATTTCCAGTTGCGGTTTGGCATCGATCTCAGCGTGCGGTGAGAGCAGCAGGTTGCGGCTGGATTGTTGAGCGTCGCTGCCGTCGGCATGCGCGCGCACTTCCACGCGGCCATCGAACACGCCGCGTCCGCGCCCGTCGGCCAGGCCGCGGTAGAAGGTGCGGCTGTTGCCACGCGGCGCCAGGTGGACGATGCGCAGATGTTGCTCGGCGCTGCGTCGGCCCTCGACGATGAATACCCCATCGAGTCGGGCTTCCGCGCCGGCGCCCGCAAGCGTGAGTTTGAGTTCGTGGCGGGCAACCTGCCCACCCAACGTCAGGTTGAGCGCGCGGTAGCTGCTGTCGCTGGCCTGATGCACGGCAGTGAGGCCGGTGTGGGTGGCCAGCTTGCTGTCTTCGATGATGCGCAGATGCGTCAGTCGCGCGCCGGCTTCCAGGATGATTTCCGTGACCGGGTTTTGCCAGTATTCGATGCCGGGATCGCCGAGAAAATTTTCCACCAGGATGGCGTCCGAACCTACGGCCATGTGGATGAAGACGCGCGGATACAGCATCGCATCGGGTTCGGCGGCGGCGAAGCGGAGGAACACCGGCTGGCGCAGGCGCTCTCCGGCTGGCACGCGTAGGCAGGCGCCTTCGCGCCAGAGGGCGGCGTTGAGCTGGGTCAGAGAGCCGTTGCCGGCAAGGCTGCCGAATGCTGCCGGCATGCCGCTGCCAATTGCATCTGAGAGCGTACTCAGCACGGTTGCGGGCAAAGTCGTGTCCTGCCAGACCAGGCGATCATCCGAATAGGCCAGCAAGGCGCCTGGATAGTCCTCCAGCGCTGGCAGCGTCTCGGGCATTGCTTCCGGGGCGTGTAGCGGCATCCGCTCCAGATGCGCCAGGGAGGTATAGCGCCAGTCTTCCTGATGGCTGTCGGGCAAACCGGCTTGCAAAAATTTCCCGAGGAAATCCTGACGCGCTGCAGTGATGTTGCTTGGAGCGTCAATGTGGGACAGGGCGTCGAGATAGGCAGTGGGGGGGATCATAGGTAAGTCTCCATAAAATCGGCTGCGTCGCTTATCTCCTCACTGAGCCAGGCGTAACCCTTTGCTTCCAGTTCCAGGGCCAGTTCACGACCGCCGGAGCGGACGATGCGGCCACCGGCCAGAACATGCACCTGGTGCGGCACGATGAAGTTCAACAGGCGTTGATAGTGGGTCACCAGAATGATGGCGCGCTGCGGTCTGCGCAGGCTGTTGACGCCATCGGCGACGAGGTGCAAAGCGTCGATGTCGAGGCCCGAGTCTGTCTCGTCCAGGATCGCCAGGCGTGGTTCCAGTACGGCCATCTGCAGTATCTCGTTACGTTTTTTCTCGCCGCCGGAGAAGCCCTCGTTGACCGAGCGATACAGGAAGCTGTCGTCCATGCCGAGCAGAGCCAGCTTGTCCTTTACATAGTCGAGAAAATCGATGGCATCCATCTCGGCTTCGCCGCGTGAGCGGCGCTGGCCGTTGAGGGCCGTGCGCAGCAGTTGCACGTTGGCGACGCCGGGAATCTCCAGCGGGTACTGAAAGGCCAGGAAGATGCCGGCGCGGGCGCGTTCTTCCGGCGTCAGCGGCAGCAGATCGCGTTCCAGGTATTGCACGCTGCCGGCGGTAATGTCATAGCCGTCACGCCCGGCCAGAACCTGCGCCAGCGTGCTTTTGCCGGAGCCATTCGGCCCCATGATGGCATGCACTTCGCCGGGATGAATGGTCAGGTCGATGCCCTTGAGAATGGGTTTGCCGCCGATGGCGACATGCAGATTGCGGATTTGCAGCATGGTGTGTACTCCTTGCTCATCCCACGGCGCCTTCGAGGCTGACGGCCAGCAATTTCTGCGCCTCCACCGCGAACTCCATGGGCAGTTCCTTGAACACTTCCTTGCAGAAGCCGTTGACGATCAGGTTGACCGCGTCTTCCTCGCTCAAGCCGCGGCTGCGCAGGTAGAACAACTGGTCTTCGCCGATCTTGCTGGTTGACGCCTCGTGTTCGACCCGCGCGCTCGGGTTCTTCACCTCGATGTACGGGAAGGTGTGCGCGGCGCAATCAGGCCCCATCAGCAGCGAGTCGCAGCGGGTGTGGTTGCGGGCGTTATCCGCCCCGGCCAGCACCTTGACCAGGCCGCGATAGGCATTGCTGGCGTGGCCGGCAGAAATGCCTTTGGAAACGATGGTGCTGTGCGTGTTGCGGCCGATATGGATCATCTTGCTACCAGTGTCGGCCTGCTGATGATGGTTGGTCAGCGCCACGGAATAGAACTCGCCGACCGAGTTGTCGCCACGCAGGATGCAGCTCGGATACTTCCAGGTGATGGCCGATCCGGTTTCCACCTGGGTCCAGGAGATGTGCGCGTTGTCGCCGCGGCACTCGCCGCGCTTGGTGACGAAGTTGTAGATGCCGCCGCGCCCTTCGGCGTCGCCGGGATACCAGTTCTGTACCGTGGAATACTTGATGCGGGCGTCCTTCAGCGCGATCAACTCGACCACGGCGGCATGCAACTGGTTCTCGTCGCGCCGGGGCGCGGTACAGCCTTCCAGATAACTCACGCTGGCGCCCTCGTCGGCGATGATCAGCGTGCGCTCGAACTGGCCGCTGTTGCTGGCGTTGATGCGGAAATAGGTTGACAGCTCCATCGGGCAGTTGACGCCCTTCGGCACATAGACGAAGGAGCCGTCGGAAAATACCGCCGAATTCAGGCTGGCAAAGAAGTTGTCGGTGTACGGCACCACCGAGCCGAGATACTGACGCACCAGTTCCGGGTGCTCGCGCACCGCCTCCGAGAAGGAACAGAACACGATGCCCAACGTCTCCAGCTTGTCCTTGAAGGTGGTCGCCACCGACACCGAATCGAACACCGCGTCGACCGCGACACCGGCCAGCGCCTCGCGTTCCTGCAACGGAATGCCCAATTTCTCATAGGTCGCCAGCAGTTGCGGGTCCACCTCCGCCAGGCTCTTCGGCCGGTTGCCCATTTTGGGTGCGGCGTAGAAATAGATCTTCTGATAGTCGATCGGCGGGTGATGCACCGTCGCCCAAGTTGGCTCGTGCAGTGTCAGCCAGTGTTGATAAGCCTTCAGCCGCCATTCCAGCATAAACGCCGGCTCACCCTTTTGCGCCGAAATGCGCCGGATCACCGACTCGTCCAGCCCTTGGGGGAACGGCTCCTGTTCGATGTCGGTGACGAAGCCCCAGCGATATTCGCTGTCGATCTGCCGTTGCAAGTCCAGGTTGCTCATGTTTCCTCCTTCTTGGGTGTCGCCCGTTTTCGCAAGGTCTGGTCAGGTGCGCCTCACTTGGTAATTGTGGGTCGCAGCATGAAAACCTCGCGATAAAGTTGAACAGGCCAACACGTGCTTGTCCGCATGCGTTCTTTATAGCATACAAAAATAGTCAACTATTTGGCAGTTGGTTACGCCTGCTCATCGGGATCGGATTGGAAGCGGGCTGCTGTCAGCCGGACGCATCCAAAAAAAGGATGGCAAAACTTGAGTAATTTACTAGGATTTTATTCAGGCCTCGGAAAACAGGGGTTTAACCATTTCATGCGCCGACTGCGTCCAATTTCAACAGGAGAACATCTCATGAACCCATTGCCAGACACTCCCTTTCTTGACGAACTGGAATCCGGCGCGTGGCCGTCTTTCGTTACCGGTCTCAAACGTCTTGCCGCGGACAACTCGATGATGGGGGGTCTGCTCGGCCAACTGGAAACCTCGTATCGGACCAAGGTAGGCTACTGGAAAGGCGGTACGGTCGGTGTTATCGGTTATGGTGGCGGCATCATTCCGCGCTTTACCGAACTGAAAGACGAAAACGGCAAGCCGTTGTTTCCCGATGCGGCGGAATTCCACACGCTGCGTGTGCAACCGCCGGCCGGCATGCACTACACCTCTGACCTGCTGCGCAAATTGGCGGATACCTGGGTCGAATCCGGCGGCTCCGGGCTGATCGCCTTCCACGGCCAATCTGGCGACATCATGTTCCAGGGCATCAAGAGCGAAAACGTGCAGAAAGCGTTCGATAACCTCAATGCGCTGGGATTCGACATGGGTGGCGCCGGGCCGGCGCTGCGTACTTCGATGTCCTGCGTTGGCGCGGCGCGCTGTGAAATGTCCAATTACGACGAGGCGCGCGCCCTGCGCACCGTGATCAACAACAACATCGACGACATGCACCGGCCCAGCCTGCCGTACAAGTTCAAATTCAAGTTCTCCGGCTGCCCGAACGACTGCGTCAACGCCATCCAGCGTTCCGACATGGCCACCATCGGCACCTGGCGTGACAACATCCAGACCAACGAGACGGTCGCCAAGGAATGGATGGACAGCCACAGTATCAACGACGTGGTGAACATGGTGGTCAGCCTGTGCCCGACCAAGGCGATCACGCTACGCGACTACGGAACCCCCGCGAAAGTGCATGAATCCGTGCTGCGCATCGGCCTGGATAGCGAGATGGTGATCGACAACCACAACTGCGTGCGCTGCATGCACTGCCTGAACGTGATGCCGGGCGCGCTGCTGCCGGGCAAGGACAAGGGCGTAACAGTGCTGATCGGCGGCAAGGGTGTATTGAAGATCGGCGCTACGATGGGCACGGTGATCATCCCGTTCATGAAGTTGGAGTCGGATGCGGACTTCGAGAAGCTCAACGATCTGGCGCGCGGCGTGCTCGATTTCTTCGCCGAGAATGCGCTGGAACACGAGCGCACCGGCGAGATGATCGAGCGCATCGGTTTGGTCAACTTCCTGGAAGGCATCGGCGTGGAGATTGACCCCAACATGATCATCCATCCCCGCACCAATCCCTACATCCGCACCGACGACTGGGACGAGGAAGCCGCGAAATGGTTTGCGCGCAAGGCGGCCGAAGCGGAGCGTTCCGGCAACGACTTGAAGCAGGCGGCGTAATGGATATGCAGCAAGCAAAGGAGAGTAGTCATGAACAACCTGTCTATTGCAATACCGTCATTCGACGCGGACGGATTTATGTGGGAACTGGATGATTGGGACGAGGCGACAGCGAGGCGGATCGCCCGCCTGGACGGCGTAGGCGATCTGGATGAACGGCAGATCGCCCTGCTACGCAACCTTCGCGCCAGCTATCGGCGCATGGGCGCACTGCCCGCCTGGGCTCACGTCTGCCATCTGGGCGGCTTCGGCGCTGACTGCATGACCCGCCTTTTTCCCGATGCGCGTGAAGCCTGGCGTATTGCCGGTCTGCCCAATCCGGGGGAAGAAGCCAAGGCTTACTTGTGATCCGTATGCCGCGGCCGGCTGAATTTCGGGTACAGACGCGGCAACTCTGGCCCGGGCCACATTGTTGCCGGTGCAGACAGAATATTGACCAAAAGCTTGGACCCCGAAACTACATGCTGACTTTTCGTCCTGCGAAATGTCGGGGCGGTGTCTTGTGCGGGCTATTCTTGGTCTCCTCGGCCTCGCCCGGGCTGATGGAACACGGGCACAGTCGTGAACGTTCTATCAACAGCGCCGCATACTTGTCATCAAGCAAGCCCCGTTCCGCTTCTGATTGAGCCTGACGCCGCGCCACCTGGTAGTCATGGCACTCCTGCTCCATCAGCAGGCTTGGGCAAACGGTCTGTTCTGCGACCTGTCCCGAATCGGCGTTTGTAACGAGCGGTATCATGGCGATAAACAGACCGACTAACCGCGGCAAACTCTGCATTGAAAAACTCATGGGGGGATACCTCGGGTGACGTAAATGGAAACTGCGCGGAGTCCAGCCCGATTGGCGTGGCGCCCGTATGGCTGGTTCCAGCTGTCCAGGCGGTGCAGAAGTGCGCATCTGGCAAACATATCGGCATACGCCCGCCGGGGACATGGCAGCGCGCCCCCCTCCAGTCGATCAGGTTACGCATGAAACGGTGATCCAGGAGGTTGTAGAGCACGGCTGCTGTGCGCTCCAGCAGCAGAGCCAGGCAGAAGCTTTTGATACGGGCGCCGATCTCACGCATGTCCGTCGTCATGTCGTGCTCTGCCATTCCGCGTCGCAGATCGAGAGTTCATTTCCGCGATCAAGTAGCGACAGTACCTTGTAGCCTTCCTGACGCAAGGTAGTCAGCGCCGGATCTACCATCGCTTCCCACTTGTCGAGGCAATGCATTAGGATGAAAGCGATGTGTTTGAAGCGGTGGAGGTAAAGCGGGAGTTCAATCACCATCTCGCCTTCGCCACTGGTCAGGCGATAGTCGATGCCTTCTTTTTCCAGTTGTTGCAGAAGTCGCCCGAGCATCAATGTCGCCGGCTTCGGCGCATTGAGTAGCAGGATGTCCAGGCGTTTCCCGGTCTGTCTGCAAAGCTGAAGTACGCGCGACAACGCAGGACGTTCCAGGCAGTGCCCATCCAGCGCCAGCAATACGCCATTGCCAGCAATGCTCGTCTTCGCAGGGATTCGCAGAACGGTCTTACGCCCTTTTCCAAGTGGCTGGGTTTGCATGGTTTGCGCTCCCAGGCCTGAATCACCAAACCAGCCGGATGCCGTCGCGGCTATTTTCGACGACGGTGGCGCGTTGATGGAAAGAAGCGGGATTCGAGTTCAGGTATTTGAAATCCTCGATATCCAGGTGTGTGCCCACTGGGAAGGAAATCGCCCCTTGGCCGAGCACCAGGGTCCGCGCCCCGGCCTGTTTGACGCGGTACAGACCCAATTTGCGATTGCCATCCGATATGGCCACGATGGCCAGCCCGGCGAATGTCGCAGGAACATGCCCTACCGGGGACGATTTCGTCTCTACTTTTTGCATAACGTCTCACTCCTCATGTCTTCTGTCTGAATTTCCCGATCACGGCGTACATCGGGGACAGGCACCTTGTTTCTCAGCCCGGATCGTTTGCCCGGGTCGGCCTGAGAGGTGGTTTGATGGAGACTAGTTGGAATGGAGCGTCCGGAAAATATCCGAGTTATTTAGTTGATATAAAGAAATCTTTAGCGTCGTGGCCGGGCAATGTCGGACGCAGCGCGAAAGAGGCGCGTGCTTCAACCTAAGACTGACTGCTACAGCGGCGAAATCTCAGATTTGAGGCAGTTGCTGGGCAATGGACCAGAATTGCAGCAACTCGGCCAGCGTGCGCACGCCGACCTTGCGCATGATGTTGAAGCGATGGACATCTACGGTACGGGCCTGGATTTCGAGTTGCGCCGCGATGCGCTTGGTGTGGCCGCCTGCCGCGATCAATTCCATCACCGCCATCTCGCGCGGTGTGAGTTGGACAAAACGTGCTGTCGCTTCGTCCCGGGCCTGGCGGGTTTGCGAGAAATCCTAGTCTTGCTTCAGATATTTCTGGATGCGGTCGAGCATATCCTGCTCGTTGAACGGTTTCTCTATGAAGTCGGCCGCACCGGCCTTCAATGCCCGCACCGCCATGGCTACATCACCGTGCCCGGTAATGATGACGACCGGCAACATGATGCCCAGTTCTTGAAGTTTGCGTTGCAGTTCCAGCCCGCTCATGCCCGGCATGCGCACGTCGAGCAGGAGACAACCACGCATCTCCCGATTCGCCACGGCGAGGAAATTCTCCGCCGTGGCGAAGGCTTCACAACCCAAACGTACCGAGCCGAGCAAAGCGCCCAGCGCGTCGCATACCGCATCGTCGTCATCGACGATATAAACGGTTGGTGATGAGAACGGCGATAGCGGTTTCATCACACAGCTTTCCGGGCCAGGCAGAACATGAAGGTGGTGCCACCCTCGGGATTGGCGGTATAGCGCAATTTGCCAACATGGGCTTCGATGATGGAACGACTGATGGCCAAGCCCATTCCCATTCCCTCCTGTTTGCTGCTCACGAATGAGTCGAAAACATGTTCGGCGATAGCCGGATCAACACCGGGGCCGGTATCCCCGACCTCAAAATAGACCTGTTCCGCATCGAACGAGGTATGCAGTGTGATCCTGCGCCCGTTGGGCTGCGGCAGCAAAGCCTCCAGGGCGTTGCGCAGCAGATTGAAAACCACCTGTTCCAGCAGGATGACATCCCCTTCTACCGGCGGCAGGTTTCCCACCAGTTGCAAAGCGATCTCCACGCCCTGCGACTGGGCCTCATGACGCAGGAGTGCCGCCGCCTCGCGGGCAACCTGATTCAGGTCCACCGGGCCGAATTGAGGTTTACCCTTCCGCATGAAATGGCGCACCCGCTGCACAATTTCGCTGGCTCGTTTTGCCTGGGCGTTGATCGCTTCAAGCCAGGTCTTCATCTGGCCGCGGTCACACTCGCCTTGCAGGGTGCGCACGCCTGCCGCGCTATACATGGCAATGGCGGCCAGGGGCTGGTTGATCTCATGGGCGATACCGGTGGCCATTTCACCCATGCTGGCCAGACGCGAAACATGGGCCTGTTCCTGCATGTGCTGGCGTTCGCGCTGTTCTGATTGTTTGACCAGGCTGACGTCGTTGGCCACCACGAAAAAACCGCGCACTTCGCCTTGCGGGGAAGTGTCTGGCAGAAAGGTGACCACCATGTCGCGTATTCCCTCTCCCTCATAGCTGAACTGACGCTCGAAGGTCACCGGTTTCCCGGCTAGGGCCTGTTCCACATAGGGCCGCACCTCCCGATACGCGGCTTCATCCAGCACCTCGCATACCGTCTTGCCGTAGATTTGCCCTGGACTTAGTCCGAAAAATCCCTCGTAGGCCTGGTTGTTGAAGCGGTAGCGCTGTTCCGTATCGACGTAGGCGACCAGGACCGGCAGGCTGTCGATCACCTTTTCCAGTGACTGTGCCAGCGCCTGGTTGCGATTGATCGCAAAGGCGAGCCCGGCGGCGGCCAGAAAGGCGAATAGCGATAAAGTGCCGTAAATCGCCCACCGATCTCGCTGCACGAAGGCATTCGATGTCTGCGGGGGCGACGGCGAGCGGGCGACGGCCAGCGTCCAGTAATAGCGATCCGCCGCCTCTGGCTGGGCAACGTCGAGCATGTTCGAATAGGGAATGCCGCCGGTCAGCGGATAAATCCGCTCGAACCGTATCCAGTTGTCTTCGCTGCGATAGAGCCCTGACTTTTCCAGTATCGTTTGCTGCCTGAAGGCATCAAAAAGCGCGGGGGCATTGGCGTGTGGTTGTCGTGGAAACATGAACCGCCACGCGTCTTGCCGCGTGGGGCCGATGAGCCATTGTCCGTCTGCGTCAAGTAGCCAGACCTTGCCGGTTTGCCCAGTCAGCTGGCCCAGCTTGTCGATCAGGCGCTGTCCCAGATAATTGAGCACCACCATGCCGCGTATCAGGCCCTGGCTATCGGCCACCGGCACGGCGAAGCGTATGGCCGGCTTGAGTGGCTGTTCGACGATGCCATGTTCAACGTTCAAATCGAAGGGAGACACATAGATTTGCCCGGGTGAGAGCCACTGCGTTTCCTGGAAATAGTAGCGATCGTGTTTGTCTTGCAGGTCTTGCTCAGCAACGATTTTCGGCTTGCCGCCGGCAAAATCGACACGCACTTCCTCGATGCCGTCGAGGCCGATGAAACGGATCTGATCGTAGAGGCGCTTCTGCCTGGCCAAGCCGAGATATTCAAGGGCAAGGTTGCGACGGTGGCCTTGGTCGTTGTTCTCCAGGTAACTTCTGATTTCGTTGTGTTGTGACAGATAGCGCAGATCGGACAAGACGGCATCCATTTCCTGGTGGATGGTTTGCGCCGAGAGCTTGATCACCCGTTCCTGTTCCGCCTGACGCAGGCTCAAGAGGTTGCGCGTTTCGGCCTGCTGATAGATCGCAACTGGAATGGCCAGCAAAATGGAAAACACCACGCCGAACAGCAAAGTCTGCGCCACGAGGCGCCGGACATCGAGCTGCACCACCCGATCGATGGTGGGCGCCCGAGTCGACCAGTGTCCAGGCAATTTCACTCGGGTTCGCCAGGATACAGGCCGGCAATCTCGGCTAACAACGCGTAAATGGCCTCGGGGTGCACTGGCTTGACCAGATGCCGGTCGAAGCCGGCTTCCCGCACGCGGGCTCTGGCCTCCTCGTGGCTGTAGCCAGTCACTGCCACCAGGCACAGCTTTTCGTCTGCGCCCTGCTGCGCGCGCAAGCGGCGGGCTACCTGGTAGCCGTCCATGCCGCCCAGTCCGATATCCAGCAGGACGAGTCGGGGACGGAAGTCGCGCGCCAGTGCCAGCGCCGCCTCGCCGTTAGCGGCTGTTCTGACAATATTGCCCTCAATCGCCAGCAACGCGGCCATGCTGTCGGCCACGGCGGGGTCGTCATCCACCACCAGAACTCGGCAACGGGCCATCTCAGATGGCGTCTTTGCCACAGCTCCGCCAGCAGCCGTCGAGGCATCGACCAAGGCCGGCAGCCGGATCGTGAACTCCGCGCCCAATCCCGGCCCCGCGCTTGCCGCCTCGATCTGCCCGCCCTGCATTTCCAGCAGCCGTTTCACCAGCGTCAAGCCGATACCCAGTCCACCCTGGGAGCGATCCAGAGCGCGATCGCCTTGTTGAAACAAGTCAAAAACATGCGGGCGCAGTTCCTCCGGAATGCCGATACCGTTGTCGCGCACCTTGATCTCGATCGTCTCCCCCCCGACGCCGATATCGAGCTCGATGTAGCCGCCTTCAGGGGTGTACTTGGCTGCGTTATCCAGCAGGTTGAGCAGCACCTGCGCCAGGCGAACCGGGTCGCCGCGCAGCCAGACCGGCCTCTCAGGCAAGCGCAACTCGAACCGATGCCCCTTGGCCTCGACCAGCGGCCGCGCCATGTCCAGGGCCTGGTTCACCACAGTGGCCAGCAAAAGCGTTTCCTGTCGCAGCGCGACTTTGCCGCGCACGATGCGCGATACATCCAGCAAGTCATCGACCAGCCGGGTCAGGTGGACGACCTGCCGCTCGATGATCTCCTGCGCCCAGCACACCTGGGGCTCCGGCGACTGCATGCGGGCCAGCACCTGGGCGGCGTTGCGGATCGGGGTCAGCGGGTTGCGCAGCTCGTGGCCGAGCATGGCGAGGAACTCGTCCTTGCGCCGGTCCGCCTCGATCAAGACCTGCTCCGCCAGCTTGAGTTCGGTGATGTCCTGGGTGGTGCCGAAGCCACCCAGCAGTTGCCCCGCCGCATCGAACTCCAGTTCGGCTTTCTCGCGCACCCACTTTACCGCGCCGTGCACGATCAGGCGGTGGTCGATGTCGTAGGGTGCGCCGTGCAGAGCGGCCTGCCACGTCCGATCGACGTATTCCCGGTCATCCGGATGGATGATGGAGAGAAACGTCTCATAGGTGAGTGGCGTGCCCTTGGCAATACCGAAAATACGGTGATTTTCGTCGGACCAGCGCAGTTCATTGCGCTGCACGTTGAGCCGCCAACTACCGATCTGGCCGACCGCCTGGGCGCGATTCAGATCGGCCTGGGTTTCGAGCAAGGCGACTTCGACCCGCTTGCGCTCGGTGATCTCGCGCAGAATGACGGTGAACAGCTTGTGACCTTGAACCTCGACTTGGGAGAGGGAGGCTTCGATCGGAAACAGCTCGCCGTTGGCGCGCCGACCATGCATTCCGCTCCGATTCTCCAGATTGCGCTTGGCTGCGCCGGCGCTTGAAAAACTGTGAATGTGTTGCGCATGGACACGACGCAACTCCTCAGGAAGAAGCTGCTCCAGGGACTTGCCCAGTGCCTCGCCGGCTGGCAACCCAAACATGCGTTCGGCTGCCGGGTTGAACAACACGATGTGCAGGCTTTCATCGACGCTGACGATGGCGTCCATAGCCGACTCGACCATCGCCGCCAGATGTTGCTGCGCTAACCAGCGTTCGGTGATATCGGTGAGCGCGATACGCACCATCGGAGGCTGGCCGGCGCGCTCCAAGCCCAAGCAATCCAGGCGGGCATGGAAGCGTGAGCCATCGGTGCGCTTGAGCGCTACCTCGCAACTCGGCTTGTCGCCATGAATAATCCTATTCACAAACTTGTTCGCGAACTGGCGGGACCAATGTTCTCTGCCCTCTGGGCTGACAAAGTTCAAGAAGCGTCGATTCAGTAGTTCCTTGCGCGTCACCCCGAACAACGCGGCGCAGATGAGGTTGACTTCGATGATCACGGCCGCGCAGTTCAGGGTGAGGTAGCCGATGGGGGCGCAGTCATACAGATCCAGGTAATGATCGCGCGATTCCTCGATGCTTTGCTGCGCCCGCCGCAGTTCTTCGTTTTGCTTTTCCAGTTCGATCTGGTGCATATGGAGTTCGTGCAAAAGCGCTTCGGCGGGGCGTCCGCGCATCTTCACATCCGCTTCTGAACGATCGCTGAGGCGAGACTCCATAACTATCCGAAGTAATTGCTGATCTCCTTCTGCGGAGCCTGTCGCCATGTACATCCCTTTGGTTGGTCCAACTGGTGTGGCCTTGCCCAGAACAAGTGCGCGGATTATTCACCGGGTTTCGGGCCGTGGCAATTCGACCTTGAAACAGCAGTTGACCGCTCCTTAACCCTCGCGAGGCCCCATACCATCTGATGTTTGCGCCTTCGATAACCCTCACCCATAGGGTAAGCGCGCTACGCGTCCAACTGCCCTTTCAAGGTCAAATCGAATGCACCCACCGGCGGACTAAAGATTCCTCTAATACCCTTAAACCAACTTCCAGTTGATGATGGAAGCGCTTCCGGACAGTAGCGTTGCTGTTCTGTCCGGAAATAGATCAAGTCGGCGGTCTGGGAGGGGCGCTGGGTCCTTTCAGGGTTTTGCTATCGATGTCGGCTGGCTCGGTCAGCTTTTCGGATTCCCTGAACGTAAAACTACCAACCACTTTGATCTGTACAGTCGAAAGGAGGTTTCTATGGTGTTTAACAAACCCCACATTCTCATCCACGACAACGAACTTGCCTCGGCCAGCATTCTGACCAGAATGCTGGCCGCCGAGTACCAGGTTCGGCGCGCCGTGGATGCCAACCAGGTCCTGGACGCAGCCCGGCGCACTGACCAGATGCCCGACCTGATTCTGCTTGATGTCAGGCCGCCTATGCGCGAGGGCTTCGAGATCTGCCGGCAGCTCAAGGCGGATGCGATGACCCAGTCCGTGCCGGTCATGCTGTTCACCCAGCGTGACAATGCCGAGGATGAGGTGCGCGGTCTGCAGTTGGGTGCGGTCGATTGCATCATCCGGCCGTTCAATCATGACGTGGTCAAAGCTCGCATTAGCAATCAGGTTCGGCTCAAGATCAATAACGACATGCTGGAGCGCTATGCCAATCAGGACAGTCTCACCAACGTTGCCAACCGGCGCCGCTTTGATCTGGCGCTGGATGCCGAATGGCGGCGCGCGATGCGGGATGGCAATTCGCTGTCGCTGCTGATGGTGGATGTGGATTGCTTCAAGCAATATAACGACCGCTATGGCCACTGCGCAGGCGATCAGTGTCTGCGTCGGGTGGCTGGCGCCATGACCCAGGAACTGACCCGACCTGGCGATCTGCTGGCCCGCTACGGCGGTGAAGAATTCGCTGTCATCCTGCCCGGAACGGAACTGGATGGCGCCCGCCTGATCGGGGGGCGGCTGTGCGACGCTATAGCGGATATGAATATTTCCCATCCCCGCCATGACGGCTTCCGGAAAGTCACCATCAGCGTCGGCTGTGCCAGCACCTGTCCCCGCCCCACTTCGACGCTGACCTATCACCATCTTCTGCAGGCTGCCGACAAACAGCTCTACGCCGCCAAAAATGCAGGCCGCAACTGCGTACATGCACAAGAATTGACCGTGCTTATCCGGTTAGCACAGAGGGACGCTATTCATAGGGGCATCGACCATGGTTATGACACCACCTGCAGCGTTTTATCTGTGGCAACCGGATAAGCACGGAATTGACTATGCGGAGAGCAAGCAATTAGAGGCGATTTCCGCGGCGGAGATTGAGGGGGCTTTGGTGTGGCGTCGGTTTACAGCGACTGCAACCACATCGGCGCATCGATTGCGAGCGGTGCATCGGCTATGACGAAGCGGTGTATGGCCACCGTGCGGCCATCTTCAGTTTCCACTGCGACGCTCCATTTTCCGGGCGCAAGATTGCGCTTGAAGGAATAGCCACGGTAGCCGCCCTGGCGGCCGCCGGACAAATTGAAGCCGATACGCGAGCGCGTCTCCCAACCCTGTTTTTCGCTGTAATACCGCCAGTGGTGATAGAGGCGGGTATCGAGGCCGGTGGGCGCGAAGATGGCGGCGACGCAGAACAGCGGTTCGCTGGACGCCAGATGAATCTCGTTTTCGGTCTTGCGCCAGAAAATCCACCAGGGTGCTTTCTCCTGTTGCAGGCGGTATTCGCCGTTAGCCTTGACCAGTGCGTGGCCGACCGCGATATCCTGATTCACCAGCGGCACCGGCGGAATTGCATCCACCAGATAGGCCAGAATCAAGCCTGCCGCGATGCCCCATACCGGCTTGATGCGGCCGGGCTGGCCCGGCGTCTTCAGGTGCAGCAGATGCGCCAGCCCGGCGCCGGCCAAGGTGCTAAGGTAGAACCAGATCGCGGAAATGTTGCCCACCACATGGGGCACGACGAAGTTCAGCAACAGCATTGCGCATAGACCGAACAAGGCCCAGGTTAGCGCGAAACGGCGATAGCGGTCTTCGAGAAATTCGTTGGCGACCAGAATTACCCCCAGGCCCAAGGCCCACAGGATGGCCAGGAAATGGCTGGAACTCTTGAAATAGAAGATGAACAAGGCGGAAAACAGGCCGCCAAAGCAGAACTGGAGCGCCAGATAGGGGCCGGATACGCGCCACCAGGGCGGTGCTTCGGCGCCCGCATCCGGTGTCGGCTGAATCGTCATCAGGGCTTCGCGCCGGCCCAGAAACCAGAGGATGCCCGCCCCGCCAATAGATAACCGGCCAGCATCCATAGATCTGCTGTGCCAACCTTGCGACCAAGCGTAATCGCATCCCACAGGAAACCGCCGAGAAAGCTACGGCTGGCATGACGCGGCGAATGCGTTGCCAATGCGAGGTGAAATCGGGGAGGCAGGCTGCGATCATGGTGTGTTATTAACTCCGCCCCTGCCGCCCGGACTGTAATTGCTTGGATGCGCCCTACGCCACGCAATCCACGAAATAGCGCGTCTTGCCGTTGTCCTTGTCCTTGACCAGGCCGTGCACGTCGGTTTCGAAACCGGGAAATTTCTCGTTGAATTCGCGGGTAAATTTGAGGAAGCGGACGATGGTCTCGTTGAAGCGCTCGCCCGGAATCAGCAGCGGGATACCGGGTGGGTAGGGGGTGAGCAGGATGGAGGTGATGCGACCTTCCAGGGCGTCGATTTCCACCCGTTCGATGTCGTGATGCGCCATGCGGGCGAAGGCGTCGGCGGGGCGCATGGCGGGGATCATCTCGGACAGGTACATCTCGGTGGTCAGCTTCGCCACGTCGTTGGCCTTGTAGACCTCGTGGATTTCAGTGCACAGGTCTTGCAGGCCAATGCGTTCGTAGAACGGATGCGCGGCGACAAAGTCGGGCATGATCCGCCAGAGTGGCTGGTTGCGGTCATAGTCGTCCTTGAACTGTTGCAGCTCGGTGACCATGGTGTTCCAGCGGCCCTTGGTGATGCCGATGGTGAACATGATGAAGAACGAGTAGAGGCCGGTTTTCTCGACGATGATGCCGTGTTCGGCCAGGTATTTGGTCAGGATCGCGGCGGGAATGCCCCAGTCGGCGAAGTCACCGTCGACATCCAGGCCAGGGGTGATGACCGTGGCCTTGATCGGGTCGAGCAGGTTGAATTCCGGCGCCAGGTCGCCGAAGCCGTGCCAGCGTTCACCGGCGCGCAGCATCCAGTCGGCGCGAGAACCCATGCCTTCCTCGGCCAGCTCGTCCGGGCCCCAGACCTTGAACCACCAGTCGCTGCCCGCATCCGCTTCCATTTCCGCGCCCACCTTGCGCATGGCGCGGCGGAAATCCAGGGCTTCAGCGATGGATTCCTCCACCAGGGCGGTGCCGCCAGGTTCTTCCATCATCGCCGCCGCCACGTCGCAACTGGCGATGATGGCGTACTGCGGGCTGGTGGAGGTGTGCATCAGGAAGGCTTCGTTGAACACATCGCGGTCGAGTTTTCGAGTCTCGGATTCCTGCACCAGGATCTGCGAGGCCTGCGAGAGGCCAGCCAGCAGTTTGTGCGTGGATTGCGTGGCGAACACCATCGAATCCTTGCAACGCGGGCGGTCCGAGCCGATGGCGTGCATGCCGCGATAGAAGCTGTGGAAAGTGGCGTGCGGCAGCCAGGCCTCGTCGAAATGCAGGGTGTCGATCTTGCCGTCGAGTTCCGCCTTGATCTCTTCCACGTTGTAGAGAATGCCGTCGTAGGTGCTCTGGGTGATGGTGAGTACACGCGGCTTGGCGTTCTTGTCCGGGGCGAAGGGGTGCGCGGCGATCTTTTTCTTGATGTTTTCCCAGTTGAATTCCGAGCGCGGAATTGGCCCGATAATGCCGTAGTTATTGCGCGTCGGCATCAGGAACACGGGGATGGCGCCGGTCATGATGATGGCGTGCAGGACGGACTTGTGGCAGTTGCGGTCGACCACCACGATGTCGTTCGGCGCGACTGTGGAGTGCCAGACAATCTTGTTCGAGGTGGAGGTGCCGTTGGTGACGAAGAACAGATGGTCGCACTTGAAAATGCGCGCCGCGTTGCGTTCCGAGGCGGCGACCGGGCCGGTGTGGTCGAGCAGTTGGCCAAGTTCGTCCACCGCGTTGCAGACATCGGCGCGCAGCATGTTCTCGCCGAAAAACTGGTGGAACATCTGGCCGACCGGCGACTTCAGGAAAGCGACGCCGCCGGAATGCCCAGGGCAGTGCCAGGAGTAGGAGCCATCCGCCGCGTAATGGGTCAGCGCGCGGAAGAACGGCGGCGCTAGCGAATCCAGATACGACCTGGTCTCGCGCACGATCAGGCGGGCGACAAATTCCGGCGTGTCCTCGAACATGTGGATGAAGCCGTGCAGTTCGCGCAGTACGTCGTTCGGGATATGGCGGCTGGTGCGCGTTTCGCCATAAAGGAAGATCGGGATTTCGGTGTTGCGGTGGCGGATTTCCTTCACAAAGGAACGCAGCTCGGCGATGGTTTCCTCGGTCTCGCCGGAGGAGAAATCCTCATCATCCACCGACAGAATGAAACCGGAAGCGCGACTCTGCTGCTGCGCGAAGGAGGAAAGGTCGCCGTAACTGGTGACGCCGAGTATCTCCATGCCCTCATCTTCCAGCGCCTTGGCCAGGGCGCGAATGCCTAGTCCGGAGGCGTTCTCGGAACGGAAGTCTTCGTCGATGATGACGACGGGAAAGCGGAAACGCATGGTGGGACTCCTGGGAGACAAGGATGGGACGAACAAGCGCGCGGATTATAGGAACGCGCGAAAAGCGGCGTGTTAAATCTTGGCTGGCACTACAGCAACGCCGCCACGCACCTCAGCAACCCGTAGTCGTAGCGGCCTTCGAAACGTTCGAACACCGGCTTCAGGCGCATTTCCCCGCTTGCCTGTTGTTCGCGCAGGGCTTCGAGAATGGGTTCGACTTCGGCCGGGTCGAGGCTGATCACGTCCTGGGGGTCGAGCAGGCCCTGGGCAATGGCTTCGGCGCAGTGGCTGTAGAGGGTGGTTTCCTTGATCCCGCGGCGGGTGGCGATTTCCGGGATGGAAAGGCCGGCTTCCAGCAGGCTCAGGGTGAGGCTGGCGGTGTCGCTTAGGCCAGGGTAGGCGGGGGTGGACGGCGGCGGGTCAGGGGCAACGACCGCCACTTCCGGCAAGGCGTGTTCCGCCGCGTGCGCCTGACAGTGTTCCAGGAGGGCGTCGCCGTAGTGTTCCAGTTTCTTCGCGCCGATGCCGGGGATGCGGCGGAGCGCCCCAATGTCGCGCGGACAGGCGACGGCGATGCAGGCCAGGGTGGCATCGTGGAAGATGACGTAGGCGGGTACGCCGTGCGCTTTCGCGGTTTCGCCACGCCAGGCCCGCAGGCGTTCGAACAGCCTCTGGCCGGCGGCATCCAGGGCTTGCGCGGGTCCGGCGCGGCGGGTTTCCTTCACCCGTTTCTTTTCCACCTGGCGCCGCAGGGCCAGGGTCTGTTCGCCCTTCAGCAGCGGGCGGGCGGCGGCGGCGAGTTTCAGGGCGCCGAAGCCACCCACATCTACTTCCAGGTAGCCCAGCGCCACCAGTTGCCGGAACACCGCGCGCCATTCCTGTTCCGATAGCGCCTTGCCGATGCCCCAGGTGGAAAGCTTGTCGTGGCCCCACTGGCGGATGCGCTCGGTGTCATGGCCGAGCAGGACTTCGATGACGTGGACGGCGCCGAAGCGCTGTTCCGTGCGGTAGACACAGGACAGCGCCTGGCGCGCGGCTTCGGTGCCATCCCAGGTTTCTGGCGGGTCCAGGCAGAGGTCGCAGTTGCCGCAGGGTTCACTGGCTTCGCCGAAGTGGGTGAGTAGGCGCTGGCGCCGGCAGGTGGCGGATTCACACAGGGCCAGCAGTTCGTCCAGGCGAGCGTGGGCCAATCGTTTGAAGGCGAGGTCGGCATCATTTTCCTCGATCATGCGGCGTTGCTGCACGGCGTCAGAGAGGCCATAGGCCATCCAGGCGTCGGCCGGCTCGCCGTCGCGCCCGGCGCGGCCGGTTTCCTGGTAATAGCCTTCGATGCTCTTGGGCAGGTCGAGATGCGCGACGAAACGCACGTCGGGTTTGTCGATCCCCATGCCGAAGGCGATGGTGGCGGTCATGACGATGCCGTCTTCACGCAGGAAACGGTCCTGGTTGCGCCGCCGAGTGGCCGCGTCCATGCCGGCGTGGTAAGGCAGGGCGGTGATGCCGTTGGCGTTGAGAAACTGTGCCGTTTCCTCGACCTTTTTTCGCGATAAACAGTAGACGATGCCGGCCTCATTCTGGTGGCCGTCGCGGATGAATTCCAGCAACTGGGCGCGGGCGTTGGCCTTGTCGACGATGCGATAGCGGATGTTCGGGCGGTCGAAGCTGGAAACGAACTGGCATGCCGTTTGCAGGCTCAGTTTCTCGATGATCTCGGCGCGTGTTTCGCTATCGGCGGTGGCGGTGAGCGCGATACGCGGGATGCCGGGGAAGCGTTCGGAGAGAATGGAAAGCTGAATGTATTCCGGGCGGAAGTCGTGGCCCCATTGCGACACGCAATGCGCCTCGTCGATGGCGAACAGGGCGATGCCGGGTTTTTCCCGCAGCCGCTCAAGCAGGTTCAGGAAACGCGGCATGAGCAGGCGCTCCGGCGCCACGTAGACGAGGTCGTAGCCGCCCGCCAGCAAGGTACGCTCGGCGGCGTTGGCCTGTTCCATGCTCAGGGAGGAATTGAGGTAGGCGGCGCGTAGCCCCAGTTCGGTGAGTGCCGCGACCTGGTCGTGCATCAGGGCGATCAGGGGTGAGACGACGACGCCGACGCCCTGCCGCAGCAAGGAGGGAATTTGATAGCAGAGCGACTTGCCACCGCCGGTGGGCATCAATGCCAGTGCATCGCCGCCGCCCACGACATGCTCGATGATCGCCGCCTGGTGGCCGCGAAAGGCGGGGTAGCCGAAGACGTCGTTAAGCAGGGATAAGGCGCTGGTACGGGTGTGGGACATGGGGTGATGAGCTGTCGAGTCTGCCGGGGGCGGTGGAATCTCCGATCCGCCCCGGCGCAGCTTCAATCCGGCAGGTTGGACGACGGACCCTTGTCCTTCATCACCAGGTAGATGCCCCCGGCGGCCAGGCCCATCCATAGCACCATCGCCCAGATGCCAAGTGATTCCCACAAGCTACCCATGAAAATCAGCATGAACAGGGACAAGCCCAGCAGCGTATTGCCCAGCCAGAAATTGGAAGTGTGTTGCGGGTCGTTCACCGAGGGCTCCAGGTTGTTGATGGTTTTCAAGGGTTCCAAGTGGCGAGGGGGCAGTGCGAGGCCATGCGGAAGGTGTGGGACATGGCTTCATTCTGGGGTGATCTGGACCCGGCGGTTGGGTGCCAGGCAGGCCTTGGCGGTCGGCGTTGCGCCGCCCTTGCAGCGTTTCACCGGCTCCGATTCCCCCTTGGCTTCGAGCTGGATGGTGCGTGAGTCGATGCCTTTGCCGACGAGGTATTGCTTGACCGCCTCGGCGCGGCGCAAGGATAGATTCAGGTTGTAGGGCACGGGGCCGAGGCGGTCGGCATGGCCGCTGACCCGCACGGGCTTGTCCCTGGGGGCTTCGGCCAGCCAGGCGTCGAGCACGGCGCGGCCGGCCACGGTCAGGTTGGCGCTGTCGAAGTCGAAATGGGCGAGTGCATCCACCGCCGCGGCTTCCACCCCTGGGGTGGCCGGCTGGGTTGCGGCGAGATCGGCTTGCGGCACATTGGCGGGGACTGGCGTGACCGCCATTGCCACTGTCGCGGGCGCGGGTTCGGCCACCGCGGCGGCCGGAACTGGCGCGGCCACTGGCGTAATGAATGGCACCGGGGTTGCCGCAACGGCCGCCGCGGGGAGGGGAGCCATCACTACGGTTGCCGTCGTTGCCGCGGCGGGGCCGGCTAGCGGCGGAAGGGGCGCTTTGGCCTCTACCGTTGTCGCGGTTGTGGCTGGCGCGCTGAGCGGTGCTGGCGCTGTCGCGATGATCGGTTTGGGCATTTCGGCCATGATGCGGGGCAGATCGGGTGGGGGCGCGGGTGGGGGCGGGGCCGTCACCGCCGGGGCTACCGGGCTGGTCCACGCTGGCTTCCAGGGCGGCAAGCTCGTCATCGGGTTTGCTGGCCAGGGACGGCTTGCGTAGGGCGCGGCCCAGGGCGCCAGCGGCTGCAAGGCCGGTGGCCCCAGCGGAACCAGGGCCTGCCGTTCCGGCATGGCGCACTCCGGGCCGGGGCCGACCAGAGCGACCGGTTGGCAGAGATTCAAGCCATTGGGCAGCAGTTGGCAGAACTGGTTGACTGCCTGGACGATCAAGCGGCTGCATAAATCATCGGCTGCATGCGCGCTGTTCGGCAGCGCGGTGCTCGCGCTTGCGAGCGCCAGGACGAGTGCGCGAAGTTTCATGGGTTGCCTCGGGAGGTGGGTGGGTTAGCCAGCAAATCAGCGGCCCAGTTTTGCGAGCCAGTCAGTGGCTATTTTATTTGCGCTTTCGATTTGCTCGGATTGCAGGCGCGCGGCCGCGCTCTGCTTCATGTCATTGGCGAGTTTGTGGCCGCCGCGATCAGCCAGGTCGAACCAGGCATAGGCTTGTACCGCGTCTTTGCTCACCGATATACCGCGGCTGTACATGTCGCCGAGCGCGTAATAGGCGTCAGCAAGGCCTTGCTTGGCCGCTTTCATGTACCAGTTGAATGCCGCCGCGACATCGGCTTCAGTGCCCTGGCCCTGCTCCAGCATGATGCCCATCATGTATTGGGAGAGTCCGTGCCCGGCCTCGGCATTGGTTTTGAATATGCCCAGCGCCTTTTCGTAATCGGTGCAGCTATAAGATTGCAGTGCCTTGTCGTAAACCTCTTGACCCTGCGTTGGCGTGAGTGAGTCGAGGGCCAGCGCGGTGGCCGGGGTGGACAGGCTGGCGGCGAATGCCGCGAGTAACAAGAATGATTTCATGGGGTTCTCCTCGTCGGGGTGGATTGGTTTATGGGTCGGGAAAGATATGTTGCGCCCCCGGCTTGGAAAAAACGCCCAAGCCGCCCCCCCAAGGGGGCCAAGTCGTTCTTGGGGCTGCCCGGCGAACGACTTGAGCAGTTTGGCAACTATACAAGCGTAGCGCTGTATTGATCACGTGGGGTTTCGCGTTGGGATTGTGGCAGAGTGCGAGCTTTCCCTGGTGGGAGCCGCGATGAATCCGCGCTGGTTGTTGCTTGCCGTTCTGATGATGCTGGCCTGGTCGGGCTTTGCCCCCAAGGATCGTTTCACCTGGTTTCTTGAAGTGGCGCCGGTGCTGATTGCGCTGCCACTGCTGCTGGCCACGCGCCAGCGCTTTCCCTTCACGTCGCTGGCTTATGGGTTGATGGCCGGGCACGCGGCGATATTGATGGTGGGTGGGCATTACACCTATGCCGAGATGCCGCTGTTCAACTGGCTGCGCGACGTCTTCGAACTTTCTCGCAACCACTATGACCGGCTCGGCCACCTCGCCCAGGGCTTCATCCCGGCTATCGTGGCGCGCGAAATTTTGCTGCGACGCTCACCGCTACGGCCGGGCAAGTGGTTGTTTTTCGTGGTCACTTGCGTATGTCTGGCGATTTCCGCGTGCTATGAATTGATCGAATGGTGGGTGGCGGAGAGTTCCGGCGATCAGGCGGTGGCCTTCCTGGCGACCCAGGGCGATGTCTGGGATACCCAGTGGGACATGTTCCTGGCCTTGCTCGGCGCGTTATCCTCACAACTTCTGTTGCGCCGCTGGCATGACCGCCAGTTGGCGCTTCTCTTATCGGAACGCCCATGAGCGATTGCTGCGATCACGATTGCCCCCCCCCGGAACCTGGCCATCCGGGTATTCCCCGCATCGGAAAATTCAATCCTGAGGCGTTCGAGCAGGCGGTGACTGATCTGTTGCTCGCATGCGGCGTGGCGCCGGATTCCGAGCATACCGGGCGCACCGCGCGGCGCGTGCGGGAATTGTGGGAGCGGCGCCTTCTGGGCGGTTATGAGATCGACCCTGGTGAGGCGCTGGGCGAAGGATTCAATGACCCACGCGAGGACATGGTGGTGGTGCGCGGTATCGCCGTGCATGGGGTGTGTCCGCATCATCTGGTGCCATTTCGCGGGGTGGCACATGTAGCCTATGTGCCGGGCGGGCGCCTGCACGGCTTCGGCCGCATTGCGCGCCTGGTGGACGCAATTGGCCACCGCTTCACCTATCAGGAATGGATGACCCGCGATGTGGCGGAAGCCCTGATTCACCACGGCAAGGCCAAGGGTGCCGCGTGCATCATCGAGGCCGAACAGCTGTGTCTGTTGCTGGGCGAAGACCGGCGCGGCGACGAGCGGGTGGTGACCCAGGCCTTCGCCGGCTGCTTCCGCGATGACGCGCAGTTGCGCAACGAGTTCATGCGCGCCATTTCAACGACGGGGCTGAAGTGATGCGCGACCCGGCGATCCGCCCGCGCACCCTGATCCCGCCGCCGCTGGTCTACGCGATTGCCCTGTTCGCGGCCTGGTGGCTACAGAGGCGGTTGCCGCTGACGCTGGACCTCGGCGAACTGGCGCGACCGTTGGGCTGGACCTTGATTGGCATCGGCCTGGCCGGCTTCGCTTGGGCACTGGCGGCGATCTGGGGACATCGCACCACGGTCAATCCCTACAAGGCGGCGTCCAATTTGGTGACGCGCGGGCCGTTCCGCTACTCGCGCAATCCCATCTACCTCTTCGACTGGTTTGTCTATGCCGGTGCCATGGTGCTATTGCGGACGGCCTGGCCGCTGCTATTGGCGCCGCTGGTGTTTTTGGTGATGCGTTTCATGGTCATCGCCCATGAAGAAAGCCACCTGGAAGCGCACTTCGGCGACGAATACCGTGATTACAAGGCGCGCGTGCGGCGCTGGTTGTGATTGCTGAAAAGGATGATTGATGAAACAAGGTTATCGCTGGCCCTTGGTGGGACTGCACTGGTTGACCCTACTGTTGATTGTGGTGGCCTATGTGATCGGCAGTTTGCTCGAAGACATGACGCTGTCGCCGCTTAAATTGAAGCTCTACGCTTGGCACAAGTGGCTGGGGATGCTCGTGCTGTTTCTGCTGCCGTGGCGCCTGCTGTTGCGGCTGACCGATCGCCTCGACTCCACCGCCGGCCTGTTCCCCTGGGAGGCGCGCGCCTCGGCGGCGATGCATGGCGCGCTATATCTATTGCTGCTGGCGGCGCCGCTGTTGGGCTGGCTGCAAAGCTCGGCGGCGGGGTTCCCGGTAGTCTGGTTCGGCGCGCTGCCACTGCCGGATCTGGTGGAAAAAGATAGGGCGCTGGCGGAAATTCTCAAGGGACTCCATGCCGGCTCGGTGAATCTTCTGTTGGCCCTGGTTGTCCTGCACGCGACGGCGGCCCTGTATCACCAGCATTTCCGCCATGATGGCGTGCTGGCCCGCATGGTTCCCTGGTTGAGGAGCAAGCCGTGAAAAGTTTGGTTACTTTACTGATAAGCCTGACCCTGTCGTTGCCGGTCTCGGCGCAGGACTGGAAGCTGGATGCCGGGAAAAGCCAGGTCCACTTCATCATCAAACAGATGAACGTGCCGACCGAGGGTGGCTTCCGGCGTTTCACCGCGCGGGCCAGTTTCGACCCCGCCAGGCCGGAAGCCGGGCGTTTCCGTGTTGATGTGGATACGGCCAGTATCGATACCGGATCGGCCGAGGGCGACGACGAAGTGAAACGGCCGGCCTGGTTTGATGCGAAAAAATATCCCCAGGCGACCTTCATCGCCAGGAGCGTGCGGCGTGAGGCGGAGGGTCGTTATACCGCCTTCGGCGATCTCGGCATCAAAGGCCAGAGCCACGCGCTCACGGCACCCTTCACGCTCATCCGCCAGGCGGGTGGCTGGCGGGCGGAGGGCCGCTTCCCCTTGAAACGCAGTGCCTACGACATCGGCGGCGGCGATTGGGCCGACGTGGTGGCTGATGGCCTGGAAGTGCGTTTCAGCCTGTTGTTGCTGCCATAAGGATTCGCCATGAAAAAGCTATTCGCCTGTCTGCTGTGCGCCTGCGCTCCCGCCTTGGCGGCGGAAGACTTTGTCCTCGATCCCGGCCATACCTTTCCCAGTTTCGAGATTCGCCATCACGGCGTTTCCCTGATGCGTGGCAAATTCAACCGCAGCCAAGGGCGTGTGGTGCTCGACCCAAGCGGGCCGGCCAGCCACATCGAAGTGAGGGTGGACGCGAGTTCCGGCGATACTGGCCACGACGGCCTCAATCAGAAGTTGCTGGGCAGCAACTTCTTCAACACCGCTCAGTTTCCGGAGATACGCTTCGTATCCAATGAAGTGGCATTCAGGGACGGTAAGCCGGTTTCAGCCAGCGGCAATCTGACACTGCTCGGCGCCACCCGGCCGGTCATCCTGGAAATCCGTGATTACACCTGCACCCGGCAATTTCTAACGCTTCGCCCGCTGTGCGGCGCGGATGTCCATACCACGATCCGACGTTCCGATTTCGGGATGAATTACGGCATTCCCCTGATCGGCGACGAAGTGAAATTGGTGATCGAGGTGGAAGGCTTCCGCGAATGACCCTCCGCGAGCACCGATTTCACGGTGTCGTACTCCGGTGTTACAGCGTTGCCATTTTCATCCACTTCCGCGATCTCGGGCACGACCGCATGGCATAGAAAGCGCACCTGCTTTCCTTGCGCCGTCTGCTGGTCGACCAGAACCTTGGCGGTTGCCGCGCAGGTCGCCGCGCTATCGACGTGCTGCGTAGCGATGACCTCATGCCCGCCATTCCCGGTGAGCAACCAAATAATCAATGCGAATGATTTCATGATGTGTTGGCTCTTTTGGGTTGATGTCCCACCCCTCATGGCGCGGTAAAGGTCGCCAATTGGGTGGCATTCAGATCAAGCAATTGCCATGCCGCCATAATCTGCCGGGGTAAATCTGTAACCAACTGATTAAAATAATAAAAATATTAAAAATAATAAAAACTACACAATACCCTGGTGGAATGTCGGCAGTATTGTTCAAGATTTGCCAGATTCGCCAGATTCGGTCGATGTTCATCCGTCATGACGCGGTAGAATTACTTAGGCGCCTGACTGGCTAGCAATATAACCTATTTCTAATATACCTTCACGAAAAAAAAGGCCATCCGGGCATCAACACAGGTGGCTATTGAACTTTCGCAACACATGAAACACAGCCGGTATGAAGCGGAAAACTTGGGGTTTGCTTTGGGGAAGAAGGAGAGTCGGTGTGAGATTCAAACCTTCGCCTCACCGGTATTCCCGCGCAGTCGATGAAATCGGTGGCGAAAACGGTGGCCTGGTCGACAGGCTGGAAGCTTTTCCAGGAACATCAGACTAGCGCCGGTAATGCCTCGGTTCAGGTGCGGTTGAACGATCCTGAAAGACGAGGCGTGCCTGTTGCGCGGTTTCCGCCGCCTGGCCGGCAATCAGGCATTAGCCTGGAACGCCATGCTGGAGGTGCTGCGCTCACCCTGTTCACTGGTCTTGGATGTCGAGAGGCGGGGCTGGAATATCAGCAGGTTACCTCTGGCGATACACTACTGGGTGCGGCCATAGCCGGGTCTATCAAGGCCATGAAACCCGCGCGACGCGGGCGGAGCTGTTTGAACTTCCCGGCGGTTATCAACGTTTCATCGTGGGAGACCCCACCGGGAAGTGACCGCTTATGCGAAGGCATCCGCCAATACGTTGCGCAGCCAGCCGTCGGCATATTCCGCTTCCAGCTTGCGGTAGATGCGTGGCACCGGTAGCGGCGCTTCCTTGGTGCCGAAGGTCACCGGTGAGATACCGCTGCCGGCCTTGATGTAGACCCACTGGCCGTTTTCCACCCGATACAGGTGCACCACGGAGAAGCCCCAGTCGGGTGCCACCACGCTGTAGCAGGTGTTGGTATAGACCGGCACGGGCGGTGGCAGACCGTTGAACTTGGCGATCAGGTTGGCGACGACCACCTTGGCCTGGGTCATCGCCATGTGCGCGGACTTGGGGAAGGCGTTGTTGGTCGCCAGTTCGCCGCCCACGCAGGCGTCGCCGATCACGTAAATGTCTTTCTGCTTGGTTGATTCCATGCTCTCCGGCTTCACCTCGCACCACTTGTCCTTGAAGGTGGCCAGGCCCAGGTTCTTGGCGACTTTGCCGGCATGGTGGGGGGGGATGAGGTTGATGACATCGCCCTTGTGGTCGCCGAAGCCGGTGAAGCAGGTCATGCTTTCGGCGTCGACGCGGGTCACCGCGCCGTCGTTGGCGGCGGAGGTCCATTCGATCATGCCGTCCGGGCCGTAGCCGTAGAGTTCTTTCCAGGCCTGCTCGAACAACGGTTTTTTGGAAAAAGAGTCGTTGGCGTCGAGGATCAAGACCTTGGCTTTTTTCTTGCCGTGGTATTTGCAATACAGGGCGACCTGGGCGGCGCGTTCATAGGGCCCGGGTGGGCAGCGAAACGGGCCTTTGGGTACGGCGATGATGAATTTGCCGCCATCCGGCATGGCTTGCAGTTGCTTCTTCAGCAGCAGGGTTTGCGGACCGGCTTTCCAGGCATGTGGGAGCTTGGTCTGTGCCAGTTGCTCGGAATAGCCTTCCACGGCGGCATAGTTGAAGTCGACCCCGGGCGAGAGCACCAGCGCGTCATAAGCGAAGTGCTTACCGCCGGCGGTGGTAACGATTTTCTTGGCCGGGTCGACCTCGGTGACTTCGTCATGCACCACCTTGACCCCGTGCTTCAGCAAGCCCTTGTAGCCAACTTGCAGGGTCTTTATTTCGCGCTCACCGGAAATGACTTCGTTGGAAAGCGGGCAGGAGGTGTAGCGCGTTTCCCGTTCGATCAGGGTGACATCGATACTGGCGTCCAGCAGTCGCAGGTATTTTGCGGCGGTGGCGCCGCCGTAGCCGCCGCCGACCACGACCACGCGGGCACGGGTTTTGGCGGCATGGGCATTGGGGATGCTCAGGATGGAAGCGCCGGAAGCGGCGGCGAGGGCCTTGATGAAAGTACGGCGATCAAATGCGTTCATGGCTGTTTCCTCGCTCATTGGCCTTGCGCGCCGAAGAAATGCGCGGCGGCGGGGATGTCGGCTTGTTTCAGCTTGCGGGTGTTCTTTTTCATTTTCCGATGCGGCATCTTGAAGCCGTCGTCGCGGTACTTCTCGAGTTCGAGTGTCATGTATTTTGCCCACTGGCCGTTGATCATCGGCGCATCCTCGTCCGGGTCGTCGCCCTTGGCGCCGTGGCAGTCTTCACAGTTTTCAAAGGTCACCGACTTGCCTTTTTTCATTAGCGCGGCGGTGGTTTTCTGCGGAACCGGCACCCAGCGTTTCTTCGAGAAATGCGTGGCCAGGGCGTCGATCTCGTCATCGCTGAAACCCTTGACGATGCGGTTCATGGTGGCCGCGCCGCGTTCGTCATACTTCCACTGCTTCATGACGTTCTTCAAATAGTCTCTCGGCAGCCCGCCAATGGATGGCATGGAAGTTCCGGCGCTGATGCCGCCCACGCCATGACAGTTGTTGCAAGTGCGGGCCAGAACCTCAATATCCATCGCCGCCATCGCCGAACCGGCCGCCCAAAATAGGGCTACGGCCATTGCTCCCTTGCGCATCGTCTCCTCCTTTTGCTCAGGGAATAAAAAAAACGAGGAATTGCTTTTTCCTCGTCACTTACAAAACGCCAGCGAGGTCCTTACCACGACCCCTCTCAACATAATGACTTTGTGCACTTTTAACCCGGCGAGATTGATTAAGCAAGCAGCAATGCGCACGCTTTGAGCGCTACAACATATTGATATTTAATAACATTCTTGATTGCTTAATTTTCTGGATGGGATTGCGATGCCCCTCTCTTCCTCGTAGTCTATGGCACGGATTTGGTAGAAACGTACCGAAAATGATGGAGTGAAAAGGTCATTTCGGGTAACCACTTCGGCAAGAGGACGGTTGGATTCTTGCCGGTTCAGCACCATCGCCCATGAGGAGACACAAAAATGGCAAGAATTGCCTGGAAGTCGCTTGCAGCCGTGATAGCGGGTGTGATCTGTCTATCGCTTTCCACGTTCGCGCACGCCACGGTCGCCGCTACCGTCGATACCGTCGCGGCGGGGGGCGGACAGGAAACAAAACCGGCCATCGCCAATTACCGCTGTTTGCGTTGCCACGCCGATCCGGAGGAGAAGGTCAAGGTTCGCCGCGATGGCAGCCGCAACTTCATCTTCATCGACTCCCAGGTGTTTGAGCATAGTGTCCACGGCAAGCAGCCGTGCACCGGCTGCCACAATAACGTCGCCAAGTTGCCACATCCGAACCGTTGCCCAAGAGCATCGGTTGTATCGAGTGCCACAAGCAGAAGTGGGAGGCGCAAAAGGACAATCCGGACCCGCAATACAAGCGCCTGGGCGTGGTGGTGCAGCAGATGGAAAGCTACATGCATTCCGTCCATGCCCTCCCCAACAAGAAAGACTTGTCGAAAACCAACGCCGCCTGCCACGACTGCCACGACGCCCACAACATCGGCACATTGGGCAGCCTGCAGCGCGCCGAGCACCGCCTGAAGAACCCCGAGGTGTGCGGCAGATGCCACGAGAAAGAGAAGGCCGCCTACCTTGCTTCCGTCCATGGCAAGGCGATTGTGGAGAAGAAGGACGCCAAATCCGCGGTCTGCTCCGACTGCCACACCACGCACAACATCGGCTCGCCCAAGGGTGACCCGATGAAGTTAGCTATTACCCAAAATTGCGGCAGTTGCCACCAGGACGCGCAGAAAACCTACTTCGCTTCCTACCACGGCCAGGTCAACCGGCTGGGCTTCACCAACACCGCCAAGTGCTATGACTGCCATGGCGGCCACGGTGTCAAAAAGATCGACGACCCGACTTCCTCGGTGCACGCGAACAACCGCCTGAAGACCTGCAATACCTGCCACAAGAACGCAACCGAGAACTTCCTCAGCTTCCATACCCACGGCAATGCTGACGATTACCAGAAGTACCCGGCCATGTTCATCGCCAAGAAGTTCATGCAGGCACTGATCTTCGGCGTTTTCCTGTTCTTCTGGAGCCACGTCATTCTGTGGTTCTACCGTGAATTCATGGACCGCCTGGCTGGCAAGGGCTACATGGAAGACCTGGCGAGGCCCGAAACGGTGTACTTCCGCCGCTTTAGTGCCACCTGGCGCTGGATGCACCTGCTGTTCGCGGTCAGCACCATGACCCTGGTGCTGACTGGCACCACCCTGTTGTTCTCGCACACCGAGTGGGCCAAGGCGGTCATTACCCTGATTGGCGGGCCGAAGGTGGAAGCCATCATCCACCGCACGGCCGCGACTATCTGGCTGACGGTGTTCCTTGCCCACTTCGTGTTCGCCGTGAGCAATATCTGGCGCACTCGCAAGACCTTCAAGTGGTTCGGCCCCACCTCCCTGGTGCCCTCCTTGCAGGATCTGCGCGACATCGGCCACATGTTCAGTTGGTTCTTTGGACGCTCACCGCGCCCGAGCTTCGACCGCTGGAGTTACTGGCAGAAGTTCGATTACTGGGCGCCTTTCTGGGGTGCCGCGATCATTGGCTTCTCCGGCCTGATGCTGTTCTTCCCAACCGTGACGGCGACCCTTCTGCCGGGCTGGGTGTTCAACATCGCGACCATCGTGCATGCGGAAGAGGCGTTGCTGGCGACCGTGTTCCTGTTCTCGGTGCACTTCTTCAACGTGCACTTCCGGCCGGACAAATTCCCGATGAACACCACCATCTTCACCGGGGCGGTGCCGCTGGAAGAGTTCAAGCATGAGCACCGGCTGGAGTACGAGCGCCTGCTGGCCAGCGGGGAGTTGGACAAGTATCTGGTCAAGCGCCCAAGCAGAAGGGTGGACATCGGCGCGACGGCACTGACTACGTTGCTGATTTTCATCGGCCTTAGCCTGCTGACCCTGGCGCTGCTGGGCTATACCACGATGCATTAGCCTTTTGACAGGGCTGAAATGAAGAACGGGCTCCGAGGGAGCCCGTTTTTCATGGATGTTTATGGCCGTAAAGTGGCCCGGTTAAGGGTGCTGAGTTGGCGGACCAGCAACAGCATGGAAGCGGTGTTCTGCGTCGATTGCCTGGAGGATGCGCTGCGCATCCACGGCAAGCCGGAAATCTTTAACCTAGATTCCAGTGCGCCGTGCAAAGGCGCTGTTTGTCCAGCGGGTGCGAAGCCCGCCCGGCCACTTTCGCTCCGGCCGGAAGCAACTGGAGTAGTCATGGAGGCAACGAAGTGGCTGAAGCCTCTGGAGTAGAAGG
>Ga0100378_1000727_pt1 | contig 35921 bp, 38 predicted proteins | sample CryGeymeta201502_FD_81535 | JGI IMG/M metagenome (GOLD analysis project Ga0100378, IMG submission 81535) | Groundwater microbial communities from Crystal Geyser aquifers in Utah, USA - Crystal Geyser metaG 2015-02 | ecosystem: Environmental > Aquatic > Deep subsurface > Groundwater | place: USA... | reverse complement strand
GTCGTCCACGCTTGAAGGGTCGCAAGATTGGTTAAATCATAGATGCCGTACACGACCAAACCCAATAATGCGCCATAGGCGAATGCTAAGGCAATATTCTGTTCGGCAAGTGGTAAGACAATAAACCATATCATGATCGCAAATAAGATATACACGCCTAAGGCGGGAAGCAGTCTGGGCGTGATGGTTTGTCCGTTCATTAAAAGCAGCGAGCCAATATTATCGATATACAGATTTTTACCGACAAAACCTAACCAGATAAAATCTAGGCATGTGAATAACAGCAAGGTGGGTAATAAGCATTTTATCGCGTGCATGTAACCTCCGATGATTTTTATATGTATGAATACAGCAGATTTAGTAGATTAACATCGTCATTGAATAGCTTACCAGGATTTATTTTGTTTGGTAAACTAAGTGAGCACGTAGACCTTTTTGTTTACTTGGTGTATTATATGTTTCTTTAAATATGTTTTTGAGAAAATAATCTATGCCTTTGTTTTTATATTCGCAAATAGATCAAGATGTTTCTGTTCAAAAAGATCGGGATCGAGCTGCCATAATCACCGCTTCTCAGGGTGTCACTCTGTCCGCTCATAATAAGCAGAAACTTGATGCTTTTCTTAAGTCGGTTGAAGAGCTCCATCATGTATGCAATCGTAAGCATGGCGAACCGGCGGCTGTTTTAAATGCAAGGTTACATAACCTATCGATTGCAGCGAAGAAGAAAATAGAAGAAAGTATGATACAAAATTACGCAAGTAGTGAGGTTATTGGCGAGCTTAATTTTCTTGAAACCTATTTAAATCGTCATAAAAGTCATCATGATCTGAAGTATGAGTATATTAAAGCCGGCATCATTACGGCTATCGCTCTGATCGGTTGTTTTGCTTCTGTAATTTTATTACCCAGTACATTAAGTTTATTTTTAGTGTTAGACGTGTTGCTTTTGGCCGCATCAAGTTTTATAGCTTTATTCTTTGGCGAGAAGAGCATCGATACCTATAAACTCGCACATGATCATCAACTTCGTCACATCCAAAGTTTTTTTGGCCCTCCGCTCTCACTCAATGCACTCGATACCATGTATCTAGGCCCTACGCCTAATGCTGTAGAAATCGAAATTTAGATAAAATCGCACGGTTCTTCGTTAAGCTGTGATGTATTTACAAGTTTTGATTAAAAAGTGGGGCTTTTAGCTTGAGTTTCTCCAGGGCTGTTCTATAGTGTAAGAAAGTGGTTTAATATAGCAAAAAAGTGGGGGATTGTGGGGCGATACCTCACAAGGGGCAAGCTTATGTTCCGTGGAATTAACGCAATCAATCTCGACAGCAAAGGTCGACTCGCTATTCCCGCGCGCTACCGTGATGGGTTAGGTGAGCAGGTCGTTGTGACGATTGATACGGAAGAAGCCTGCTTATTACTCTACCCCGTGTTGCAATGGCAAAAAATAGAAGACAGCCTGCAACGCTTGCCTAGTTTTAATAAAGCAGCACGACGTATTCAGCGTTTGTTGATCGGGCATGCGACCGATATGACGTTAGATGCAAATGGACGGACGTTACTTCCGCCACTTTTAAGGGATTATGCCCATTTAGATAAAAAGGTTGTGATGATAGGGCAAGGTAATAAATTTGAGATTTGGGATGAGGCAAGTTGGCAAGTCAAACGTGAAATTTGGCTTAAAGAAGAAGCATCAAGCGAAGGGTTGCCTGATGAACTACAAACGCTTTTCCTGTGATGAGGCCGTGACATGATAGGAACACACCAACCTGTTTTTTTTAAAGAAGCGCTTCAAGCGTTAAATATTGTGCCGAACGGCATTTATATTGATGGCACGTTTGGCCGCGGCGGCCACGCACGCGCTATTCTTGATGCATTGGGGCCTGATGGTCGCCTCATTGCTTTTGATAAAGATGAAGACGCCATCAAACATGCAAACGAAAATTTTGCTGATGATCCACGCTTTATGATTGTTCATGACTCGTTTGCCCATATGAACGAAGTCACACAAAAGTTGGGTGTTTACGGTCAAGTGTCAGGCATTTTATTAGATTTAGGCGTATCTTCACCGCAATTAGATGAAGCCGAGCGCGGGTTTAGTTTCATGCGAGCAGGGCCGCTGGATATGCGTATGGACGTGACGCAAAACATGAGCGCTGAAATTTTTGTAAACCAAACATCTGAGTCAGCTATGGCCGATGTGTTTAAAGAATACGGTGAAGAACGTTATGCACGACGTATAGCACGTGCGATTGGCACGGCTCGAACAGAAGAGCGAATTACCACCACCACAGCGCTTGCTGAAATCGTCAAGTTAGCACACCCATCTTGGCCTAAAAACAAGCACCCTGCGACGCGTGTTTTTCAGGCGATTCGAATTTATGTCAACGAAGAACTCACCGATTTAACGAAAGGCTTAAAACGTTGTCTTGAAGTGCTTGCTCCGGGCGGGCGATTGGCCGTGATTAGTTTTCATTCGTTAGAAGATCGATTGGTTAAGGGTTTTATGCGAACGGAATCTGAGGGGCCTCGTTTTCCTAAAGGCGTTCCAGTCATGCATGAAATGCTGAAAACAAATTTTAAATGTGTAGGCAAAGCAATCAAACCCAGTGATGAAGAGATTAAACAGAATATTCGTTCTCGAAGCGCAATACTTAGAGTAGGGGAGAAAACATCATGAATGCGGCAGCGAAAGTGATGAATCAAAGTCGTTTGTTTCAAGGAGGATGGTCGAAACTTCACGTTTCTAAAGCCTTGGGTTTTCAAACGGCGTTGCTTTTCATGGTTTTATTGAGCGCACTTTCTGTGGTTTATGTGATTAACTTGCATCGCGTGACGTGTAGCCAAATGCAAATGGAAGAGCAACAAACCCATCAGCTGCAATTACAATGGGGGCAATTATTACTTGAGCAGGCAAGCTTGGCAACACCTGCCCGAGTTGAAGCACTCGCTACCCATAAATTACATATGGTGTTGCCATCACACAGACAAACCATTGCTTTGCGTGCCGAGTGAACCGTAGCGCCCATAAGACGTTTAATCATCGGGCGAGATTCTTCACGCTCGGATTTTTTTTAAGTTTACTGCTTTTGGTCTTAATTTGGCGCATGGTTGATCTCATGATTTTAGATCGCCAATTTTTACAAGGCCAAGGTGACGCACGTAGTGTTCGTGTTGTTAATACACCGGCTTTCCGGGGTATGATTCTGGATAGACAAGGGGCTGCACTGGCAGCAAGTACCCCGGTTCAATCGCTCTGGCTTAATCCGAAAAAATTTGCCCCAACACCTGTTCAGCAAAAGCAATTAGCACATTTGCTCGGCATGACATCAAAAGAAATTTCAGAACGTCTTACGGGTGTTGAGCGTCGAGGTTTTATCTATTTAAAGCGTCAATTGACGCCGGCTGTAGCTCAACAAATTGAAGCCTTAGCCATTCCAGGGGTTAATTTTCAACAAGAGTTCAAACGTTATTATCCTGATGCCGAAAGTACATCACAATTATTAGGATTTACAAATATTGATGATGATGGCTTAGAGGGGCTTGAGCTTGCATACCAAAACTGGCTCAAAGGTGTGCCAGGTAAACGACGTGTTCTTAAAGACCGAACAGGGCGTATTATTGATGAACTTGAGGTGATTCAAGAACCTAAACCCGGCCAACCACTTCAGCTGAGTATCGATCGCCGCATTCAATTTTTCGCTTATCATGAATTAAAAAATACGGTGACAGAATTTGGAGCTAAATCAGGCTCAATCGTTGTGCTTGATACGACGAATGGCGAAGTGCTTGCTGTTGCTAATTGGCCTTCGTTTAATCCTAATGCTCGTGGTCGCTACGATCGCGATTCTTATCGAAATCGTGCCATCACCGATTTATTTGAACCAGGCTCGGTCATCAAGCCGTTTAGTATTGCGAGTGCTTTAGAAAGTGGAAAATTCAAGTCGGATAGCGTTATTGATACGCGGCCCAGTTGGATGATGGTCGAAGGACATGCTATTCGTGATACACGAAGTTATGGTGTTTTAGATGTGGAAGGTGTGCTCCAGCATTCAAGTAATGTCGGTGTAAGTAAAATGGCGCTGGCAAGCCCACCAGAGCAGCTGATTAATTTTTTGAGACGTTGTGGTGTGGCTAATCGAACGGCAAGCGGTTATCCAGGTGAAAGCGATGGTTCGATTGTGAGTGCGTTTGAGGCCGGCCCGTTTGTGCTCGCGACATTAAGTTTTGGCTATGGATTTTCTATGACGACGTTACAGTTGGCTAAAATGTACGCTATTTTTGCAAACGAAGGACGCTTATTACCGGTGCATTTATTGCATACCGAAAAATACGAACCAGGGGAGCGCGTGATGTCTCCTGATATTGCGAAACAAGTTTTACACATGATGGAAGCTGTGGTGAAGCGCGGCGGAACTGGAACACTGGCCGCGATACCTGGCTATCATGTTGCTGGAAAAACAGGTACAGCACGTATTGCCGGAAAAGACGGCTACAAAATCAAACGTTATGTGGCAAGTTTTGCAGGCATTGCCCCTGCTTCAAAACCACGGTTGGTCGTGGCGGTGGTGATTCATGAACCGAGCAAAGTGTCTTATTATGGTGGGCGCGTGGCAGCACCGTTATTTGCTAAAGTGATGGAAGCTGCTTTACGTATTCTAGATATTGAGCCGGATGATGTAGGTGAGGCGAAAACTTCATGAGATTAAACATATTTCCTGATATTAAAATAAAAAATCTTCAAAATAACAGCAAAAAAATATGTCCAGGTGATGTATTTTTAGCTTATCCTGGGGCGGCGTCAGACGGAAGAAACTTTGTTCCACAAGCAATCAAAGCCGGTGCGATTGCGCTTATCTATGATCCTGAAAATTACTCACCACCAGCTTGTGATATACCTTGTGTAGCTTATCCTAATCTAGCTGCTTCTCTTGGTGATTTAGCGTGTGAATTTTATCAAAATCCCACACACAAGCTTGATGTTTTTGGCGTCACGGGGACGAACGGCAAAACAACCATTGCCTATCAATTAGCTCAAGCGCACGCGTTACTCAACACCAAGGCTGCCTATATGGGGACGATTGGTGAGGGTCGCGTGGATGCACTGAAGCCGCTCTTGAATACCACACCGGATGCCTTGCAGATTCAACAGCTTTGTTATCAATATGTAAAAAATAATATTAAAACCGTATGTATGGAGGTCTCATCTCATGCATTATGTATGGGGCGTGTCGATGGTGTTCAGTTCAATCAAGCTATTTATACAAATTTGAGTCATGAGCATTTAGATTATCATAAAACGCTTGAGGCTTATGCGGCTGCAAAAGCTAAATTATTTGCATATCCAGATCTCCACTATGCCATCATCAATCAAGATGATGCTCATGCAGACCTGATGCAGTCCCAAATTCCAGCTGGATGCAAAGCACTCACGTATGGCATAGATAAAGCCTGTGATGTGCGAGGTCAGAACATACGTCTTGATATGAGAGGTTCGGTGCTGGATGTGACGTCATGCTTTGGAAATTTTGAGTTGCGCTTGGGGGTACTCGGGCGTTTTAATATTTATAACAGTTTGGCCGTGCTTACAAGTTTGCTTGCCTATGGTTATGCTTTGTCTGATGTTTTAGCGATTATGCCAAAGCTCGTGCCATCACTCGGGCGGATGGAGCAGGTGGCTGATTCTCCGGTTGTTTTGGTGGATTATGCACACACACCTGATGCGTTAGAAAACGCGCTTTCAACACTTGCTGAATTAAAACAAGCACGTTTGTTTGTGGTGTTTGGGTGTGGTGGTGATCGAGATGCGTCTAAACGCGCGGTGATGGGGCGTATTGCAAGTCAATATGCTGATTATGTGATCTTAACAAGTGATAATCCACGGACAGAAAATCCAGAAAAAATTCTTGATGATATACAAGCGGGATTAAATGCAGATCCAGCGGTTTCACGCATCGGCGATCGTAAGCAAGCGATTGAGTACGCGCTTCAGTTAGCTGAAGCAGATGATATGATATTAATAGCAGGCAAAGGTCATGAGGCCTATCAAGAAATAGGCCATGAACGGTTTCCGTTTTCTGATCAAGCGGTTGTTCGAGATTTAATTGGATGCTAGTTCAGTGACTTTAACCAAACGAATATTTAATTGAGGTTTTTTGCCTTTTACCCGTGGTAGGTTGTTTTGCAATTGATGAATCTGTGATGCTTGTAATAATTCAGGGGCCCGTATAACAGCAATGATGGTATGGTTTTTTTGAAAGCGTAGATCAGCTAAATCAGCACCGGGTATTTGGGCAAGACCATGACGCATTTCACGCTTAACATCTTGTTCAAAGCGAAGCTTATGTAACACGTGGTTTAAGTTCACGGTTAATATCGTCGCTAAAAATAGTATGACCAGGATGCTGAGTTTGTTTTTTTCTAAAATACGAGCCATGCTTTTCTTATCGGTTACGTCGCGTTGAAAGCCATAAATGCTAAATACAATGGACGATGTGAATTGTATCGCTACAAAATTAAGCGCAAACGATAAAAATGAACTGCTTGCAAGCGCTAAACTTCCGTGAGTTAAAAATATACCGCATGCAGCAAGTGGTGGTAAAAGTGTAATGGATAATGCTGCGCCAACCAAGCCAACCCGTAATTGTCTTGAGAGTGTTGCATAAGCACCCGCAGCACCACTGATGATAGCAATCACTAAATCGAGTAAATTCGGCGTTGCGTATTGCATAAGATTACTTTCAGGCAGATCGGTGACGTGATAGCGATACAACATGGAAAAAAGAATCGAGCCGATGAGTACCGTCAACGCACCGGAAACTTCAGCAAATAATGCGCGCGCCAGCAATTTTTTATCACCTTCAACGATGGCAAGTGATATACCCATGATGGGGTCAAGCAGCATCGCAATGGTGATGGCCGCAATGATGGCGAGTGTGTTATTGGTTGCGAGGCCGCAACAGGCAATAATCGTTGCAAAAGCATTCATAGCTAAAAATTCATAGCTGATCAAGGCGTTGGACCGAATGCGAGCACTTATTTTAGCATTAGATTGTTCTCGCACCGGATCGATATGCTTTTGTTTTAGTCTTAAGGTATCTCCATTTGACATAAAACGGTAGGTTTTTTTTGAGGCACGATAGATTTTATTGATGATAGGGCGCACACGACGTGGTTTTATAGGTTTATTTTTTATTATAGATTCATCAATCATAGCCATAATCATCACCTGATGGGATAAATTTAATAACAATCAATTGTACAATAGCGCGTTTACTCAGGCTAGCTACGTACGTTAAATAGTTTTTGTCAGGTTGATATTTGATGGGTTAGATAGCTCAATTGTTTCAGGTTGAGCTTGCGATAAAGCTCGCATGGATTGAGTTTTGTCTGGCTCAGTAAAACGAAGCATGCTTTGTTTGAATTGCTCGATATAGAGCGTATTTTCTTGATGAATGCTTGTTGGCAGTTGGTTTAAGCAATCCAACAGACGATCGCGCGGTTGGTTTGCTGCAATCAGCAAGTCACAACCGGCTTCGAGTGCATGTATGCTGCGTTCGAGTAAGCTTCCGATGTCAGCTCCGGTCATACCCAGGCAGTCACTGATGATGATACCTTCAAATTTAAGTTGCTCACGTAAGATGGTTTTAAGCCAATAGGAAGAAAACCCTGTTGCATAATTTGGATCAATGGCAGGAAAGGTGATATGGGCAGGCATGACGCCGTCTAAGTGCTTAGATTTAATGAGCGATATAAAAGGCTTGAGATCATGCATCAAAAGTTCATCACGTGTGCGTGTATCGATTGGCATGGCGAGGTGTGAGTCGGCAACACAGGTACCGTGTCCTGGAAAATGCTTACCAACAGCAGGCATGCCAGCTGCATGCATGCCTTCGATAAATGCGCCTCCGAGCGCTGTAACAATGTTTGGATCAGCATGAAAAGCGCGATCGAGACCGCCAATAATTGTACTCGGTCCATGCACGTCAAGGACCGGGGCAAGGCTTACATCAATAGCACACGTTAGCAAATCATGTGCCATCATTTCGCCGTATTTTCTGGCTAATTTAAGGCCTGCATCTGAATTAATATCATACGCATCACCATAAACATGCGCGGCAGGAATGGAACGAAAGCCGCGACGTGATATGCGTACGACGTTGCCACCTTCTTGATCGATAAAAACAATCAGTTCAGGGCGCGCGGCATGAATGCTATCCACGAGGGATAGGATGGCCTCGCGTGTGGGTCCAATATTACGAGCAAAGAGTAAAACGCCTGAAGTGTTAGGATGGTTTAAAATAGCGTGTTCTTCGGGTAATATTTCAAGACCGAGTAAATCAACAATGGCTGACATGATGTGCTCTTAATGTTTATTTTTATCGCCTAAGTATAGTATAGTCTCGGCATTTAAATCATTAGCAATCTTAAATAACGGATCATTATTATGGAAAACGCATCACATCCCGATACACTTGCACGAAAAATTCGAGAACGCGCACCAAATATTCGCCCACGCATCGGTATTGTCTTGGGCTCTGGGCTTGGCCAATTTGCAGAGCGCTTAGATAACGCAGTTTATGTTCCTTATGCTGACTTACCGGGGTTTCCTAACGTTACCGTTCATGGTCACGAGGGAACAATGGTGCTGGGAGAGTTATTTGGTGTCGGTGTGGTGTGCTTACAAGGCCGAAAACATGCTTACGAAGGCTCAAGTCACGATATCGTTAAAACTTATATTCGAACGTTAAAACGTCTTGGTTGCGAATACTTTTTTGCGATCAGTGCCTCAGGATCATTATGTGAAAATGTCGGCCCAGGAGAATTAATGTTGATAAAAGATCACATTAATTTTCAAGGAACAAATCCTTTGGTTGGACCTAATGATGATGAATTTGGTCCTCGATTTTTTCCATTAGACGATGCGTATGATCGTGAAACACGCGAAACGCTGACAGGTTTAGCCGAGAACTTACATATTTCACTTCATGAAGGCGTTTATGGCGCTGTTATGGGGCCTAATTACGAAACAGCCGCCGAAATTAAAGCGTTTCGTATGATGGGCGTTGATGCGGTCGGCATGTCGACGGTACCCGAAGTTTTGGTTGCCGTGCACTGTGGTATGAAAGTTGCAGTGATTGCCATGATCACAAACTTTGCGACAGGGCTTGCGACAACCAGCCACTCGCATAAGGCTGTTGTTGAAATGGCATCTAAGTCAAGCGAGAAAGTGTGTGTTTTACTCAAGCAGTTTATACAAACGTTAGCTTAAGACTTGAGTTTATATAAACCCCGCTTGATGCGGGGTTTTTCAAACTGCATGGGTGTATATTTCGATAATATTCTCTTCGATTGTTTTACAAATACCATCTAAAGGTAAGTGACTTAATTGCTGTCTAAAAAATGGATTCTGTAATTCGACACCGATTTGATCAAGAGAAAACAAAGCATAGGAAACCAGCGCTGTGACCACAGGGTTGACATAAATAGAATAATCGACCAGAGCGAATGGTAGAAATAATAAAAATAATAAAATAAATCGTCTTGATTTAACGGCCATGACAAAAGGCATCGGTGTTTTTAAAATACGTTCACTTACACCTTGGCAATCAATAATGACGCCTCGACACTTTTCAGCCTGTAGAAAAGAAAACTCGTTTAGATCTTTAGATTGTACAAGTTCACCGAGTAAGAAAGCTATTTTAGCTGAAAGAAAATTAGGTTTATGAGCGATATTCTCTAATGTCTGATACATCTCGTCATCAAGTAAATGCTGGACCTCAACCAGTGATTCATCGCCTCTTAAATTATTTTTCATAAGATAGGGCATAGCTGCCAGATAATTCATGAGTTGTTGTATTTCTTGCGTTTTATTTCTACTCACATAAGATGAGATAATAATGGCTAAATTCCGGCTGTTATTGACCAAGCTTCCCCATACTTTTCGTGCTTCCCACCAACGGTCATAGCCAGCGTTGACTCTAAAAACTAAGATAAGTCCCATCACAAGTCCTGCATATTCGAATGGGCTGACAGACACAGAGATTGAATGGAAAAATAAAGACAAGACGGAAATACAAGTAGCATATAATGTTGCGACTAAGACTTGTTTTAAAACTTTTGGGGTAATCGAACCATTGACAGCAAATGCAGATTTTAAAAAACCAGGGTATTCATATTTATTTTCAAGCACATTTGTCTTTTTCATAAAATTAGGAGCCTAATGAGTAACTTATTGATTACTGTAACATAATTGCAATCCAGAAAAGCAACCCGTAGGTGCTATTACTTGTAAATATTTTTAAGTAATCTGGGGCTTGGCTGCGCATACGTATTTGTTGATGTATAAAAACCAAGGAAGATACCCCCCAAGATATGTAAAAAATGATGTTGAGATGTAACTTAAAGGCTAAGATAAGCCAGCAGGCTTGAGCTAAGCTTTGTAATAAAAAAACCATATTTTTATCGTGCTCTCCAAATAAAATGGCGGTTGAGCGTACACCAATTTTTAAATCATCAGGTTTGTCTGCCATGGCATAAATCGTATCGTAGGCCACAATCCAGAAAAAATTAATCAAAACCAGTAGGCCCGTTGTTGCATTAAGCGCAACGCCCGAGGCCGCATAAGCCATGGGTATACCCATCGAGAACGTGAGACCCAAAACAAGTTGTGGTGCATCAAAAAAACGTTTACAAAAAGGATAAACAGCAGTGAGTATCACGCCTATGACGGCATATTTAAAGCAGGCACTTGGTAATTGCAGTAATATAGCCAAGGCTATGAGCAGGAGCAGAGCGAGTAGAGTCAGCGCGTTTTTTATACTTACGGTTTTGTTTGCTAAAGGCCGTGTTTTTGTGCGAGTAACGTGTGGGTCAACATGTCTGTCTGCTAAATCGTTAAGTAAACAACCTGCTGAACGCATAATAAACGTTCCTAAGAAAAAATAAACGATGAGCGATACAGGAGGCATGCCTGTGTTAGCCAACCACAAGGCCCAAGCGGTGGGGAACCAAAGTAAAAGTGTTCCAATGGGTTTATGTAAACGAAGCAGCTTTGCATAAGCGTGAAAATTCATGTGCAGTACCTTAAGAGTTTGGGAAGAAATATTTCTAAAAGATAGAATTCATGCGTATTGTTTAGCGTAAAGGTTGAGCAGCGTCCCCAGAGTGTTTTGTCCAAAGGTTTGAGAGCATGGATGAGGTAAGTATGTTCCATCGTGTTAGGTAAGATAGGATAGGCGTTGATGCTTGTGCGTTGGATATGAGGATGATGATGAATAAGCTCACCCAGCGGGGTTGTTTCTAAGCGGCAAAACAACGCTTCTTCGGCTTGATAGGTGGTTTTGGGTAGCACGGTACGTGCAAACCAACACGGTTCGTGATGAGCCCACATGATAATTTCACGATGTAGTACAGAAAGCTTGGGTTCAAGATGTAAGGTGTTTTGATCCCAGGGATCTGTGAGCTCCCAGGTATGTTTAAGCAATTGAAGGCGTGCTTCTCCAGCCAAGGCTTTGAGCTTGTCTGTAATCGAACCTTGGTGTTCAAGCCAAGGTGCTAATTTTTCAGGAAGATTTTTAATCATGCTGAATTGTATAACGTGTTTCATCCGGTAACTTTATGTCGTTAAACCCTTTTTTTCGTAAGGCACAACTATCACATCGACCACAGGCTTCGCCTTTTGCGTTAGCTTGGTAGCATGAAACAGTTTGGCTGTAATCCACCCCAAGTGCATGACCACGTTGAATCGTTTCAGCTTTGCTAAGATGAATCAGAGGCGTTTTAATTTCAGGAGCATGATGTTCAACACCGCTTTTGGTTGCTACATGAGCTAACGTTTGAAAAGCCGCGATGAATTCAGGTCGACAATCGGGATAACCCGAATAGTCGACAGCACTCACGCCAATAAATATAGCGTCAGCAGCAATTACTTCAGCGTAAGCCATGGCATATGAAAGAAAAATTGTGTTTCTAGCTGGTACGTAAGTTACGGGAATGTGATCTACAGCGTTTTCTTGTTGATAATCGGGAACGTTGATTCGTTCGTCCGTGAGTGCCGAGCCACCTACGTTTGGAAGAGTTAAAATGGTATGGTGTACGCCAAGATGCTTTGCAATGGCTTTGGCAGCGTTTAACTCGGGGAGGTGATGTTGCGCGTAATCAAAACTCAGGGCATAGCAATCATAGCCTTCAGATTGAGCTATGGCGAGGCATGTGGTGGAATCAAGCCCACCAGAAAATAAAATAACGGCTTTTTTCATGATGTTTTAGTCTTCATATTGGGGTTTAATTAGTTTGTAATGATAGCATTGAATAAATAGCCAAAACCACGGACGGTTTTGATCCAGGGTTCGTTGTTCGGATTGTTACCCAATTTTTGGCGTAAGTTGCTGATATGCACATCAATGCTTCGATCGTAAGCGGTAAATTCTCGGCCTAAGGCATACTCAGTGAGTTCTTTTTTAGAAAAGGCTTGTCCTGGTGATTTAATTAATGTTGTAAGAATATTAAATTCAGTGTTGGTTAAATCGAGTCGTTCGCCTCGTAGCGTTGCTTGATGTTGTCCGCAATCAACCCTAATATCTGCATGCTGAATACATGGACGATCTTGCGATGGCATGGTTTGCGTACGTCGTAATACAGCTTGAAGTCTTGCCAATAATTCATGAGGATCACAAGGCTTCGTTAAATAATCATCACCACCAAGCTGCAGTCCAAGTAAACGGTCAATATCATCCTCGCGTGAAGTAAGAAAAATCAGGGGTGTTTGCTTGTATTGCCGAAGTGTTTGCACAAGTTCCAGGCCGTTGATATTGGGCAGCATGATTTCTAATATAATTGCATCAAATGCTTGGTTTAAAGCAAGTTTTAAGCCCGTCTCGCCGTCGTCAATGGATTGAACATCAAAGCCGGCATCGATGAGTATGTGGCTTAATGGCTCTGTGAGCATCACATCGGGATCGATGAGTAAAATTTTACCCGTCATGTTTAGACATCCTTCAAATTATCATGCGTTCGCTTGTCAATGCATTCGAGTAGTTTGATGTTACGTGCATCGGCGTTAATCACCACAAATTCAAAATTTTGAATGGTGATGTGTTCACCGCGTTTTGGAACATACCCAAATTCATGAATCACGATGCCGCCTATTGTATCGTAAGCTTGGGCACTAAAATGGGCTTGAAGTGTAGTATTAAAATCTTCGATGGGTGTGTTGGCTTTGAGTATATAGCGTGCATCGCCATGAGATTTGATGTGCGCTTTTCCATCGATATCAAACTCGTCCGAAATATCACCAATAATTTGCTCAATCACATCTTCAAACGTCACAAAGCCTGAAACCGCGCCGTATTCATCGACCACAATGGCCATATGGTTACGATTAATACGAAAGTCTCGGAGTAAGGCATCCAGTCGCTTACTTTCAGGAATGACGGTAGCTTGTCGAATCACGTCATTGAGATCAAACAACGGTGCTTCTGGCCCTTGGTAACGCAATAAATCTTTGGCGTGTAATATACCTAAAACTTCATCAGAATTTTCTTTTAAAACAGGAAAGCGGGTATGTTCCGATTGAGCAACTTGCTGAGTAATGTCTTGGAGTTCTGCATGCTCTAATACATAGACCATTTTATTTTTTGGGTGCATGATGTCTCGAACACGCATGTGAGAAAATAAAAGAATCCCTTCGAGCATGCTTAAGCTTTCAGCATCAATCAGTGAGCGTTGTTGTGCGTCCCGTAGTAGGTGAAGTAGATCGTTTTGATCTTGTGGTTCACTTTGTAAAAAATATTTAAAACGTGATAGCCATGAATGAGCGGGATTGTCTTTTTCTTTGTCGCTGTCGTTAGTCAAGCAAATCATCCTCATGATAGGGGTTATCAAACCCGAGCGTGGTTAATAGTTTTGTTTCAAGCGCTTGCATGATGCTGGCATCATGGTCTTCAATATGATCATAGCCTAAAAGATGTAATACACCATGAATAACGATATGCGCCCAATGAGCAATGAGTGGTGTTTTGAGGCGGATACTTTCTTCTTCGAGCACGGTTGGGCAAATAATAACATCACCTAAAAATGGGCATTCAAGAAGAATTTCTTGCGGAATATCCGACGGAAAGGCCAGTACGTTGGTGGGTTTGTCTTGTTTTCTATAGGTTTTATTCAGCATTTGAATTTCATTTGAATCCACTAAACGTAAGGTTAGTTCAGCATGATCTCGGTGTGAAGTGAGAGCATGCTCGACCCATTGCTGTAAAACATCATCAAAAACAGGGGCTGTGGCTTTGCATGCATGTTGAATATCTACATCTAGAATCATGGTAGCTGCATATTAAGGTTTATTTCGACAGAGTTATTTTAAAATATCTAAGCAGTTAATGTCCATAATTATTATATCTCAAGTCTTTAGTTTATGTTTTTTTTATGTTAAAGTGGTATCTTTTATACACAGAAGGTGCTTTTATGGGCAAATATCGAGTGGTTAATTTTTCAGGAACACCCTATGGAACACCAGATGCTATGTATCAGGGGCGGGAGGACTATTTTAATAAACATAAACATAAACATCATCCTCATCAAGATGATGCTCAACTGAATCGTCTATCAAACGAGCTATTTGAACTTTTTAACTCAATCCATACAACCCTAAGTAATTCTTTAAGTAATTCTTTAAATAAAAAAAGGCAAAAAATATTTTATATCGAGCAAGTAATAGGACGTGTAACACGAATCTTAAATCGTCCAGAACAACCAACAGCAATGCAAAAAGCATTGTATCTTGATAACTTGAGTGAAACATTAAAATTAGCAGCAGAGTTATCATTTCATGAAGAAACATGGACTTTTAGAAGTCTAGGTCATCTCTTGATGTGGATTGCGGCAGCAGCAGCTATGACGGCGATTGTGAGTTATTTCCTTGTGTCTTCGGCACCTATCGCAATAACTGCAGCTGTATGCTCGGCTCTGCTTGGTGGTTTAGGTTTATATCTCCAGAAATTTTCAAACGCAGCCAATATAAGCGAAGCATTATCTGATGTTGTGCACAATGTGAAACCTTTCCCTTGTATCAAGGGTCACGTGGGTCACGTGGGTGTTGATGATGATGTTCATCAATGTTCTAATTCAATTACAGAATATTTTAAAAACAATGCTAACGATATAGATACTTATCTAACAACGGTATCACATGTTAAGAACGTCGATGATGGTCGCGCATTTTTATATAGCGCAATCTCCGATGCATTTAATCAACGAATAAATGCTGGGGATTCTGCTGAAGAGTTAATGGCTTATTTAAATGAAAGCAAAAATTTAAATTGTGAAAGACTAGCTGCAAGTTGTGGTATTGCGATTATACCAGAAAAGAATACGAGCCATGAATTTTCAGCATTAGCTTTTCTGCCAATGGAAGCATTGTTTGCTGAAGGAGGATTAGATTATTTAGGTGCAGAGGATCCAACAGATGCTTTACAGAAAGCCTATGTGAAATTTTGGGGACGGTATTCGTGCTCTTACACAAAAGCTATTTCTTCATTTTTGGATGACGTTAGAAATCAGTTGGAAGATAAATGGGATGAATTGAGATTTGGAATGAATTGAGACTAAAGACACATCTGTGTAAAGTATGTTAGAATATCTGCCTATTTTAAGGTGGAACTATGTGGACTTTTTTAGCGCCGTTTGCGTCATCTAAATTATTTTATCAACGTGCCGGTGTTTATGCGCCGTGGCTAGGTCGCTTTGCGTTGCTTTTTCTTGTGATAGGCTGTGTCTGGGGGCTTGTATTTGCTCCTGCCGATTACCAGCAAGGGGAAGCATTTCGCATGATTTACGTGCACGTGCCGACTGCATTTATGTCGATGGCACTGTACGCGAGCATGGGGGCTTTGAGTCTAAGCCTACTCGTGTGGCGGATTAAACTTGCCGGTGTTTTATTGACGGCTATTGCACCCGTTGGAGCAAGCATGGCTTTGCTCGCTTTAATCACCGGAAGTTTATGGGGCAAACCCATGTGGGGCACTTGGTGGATATGGGATGCGCGTTTAACCTCTGAATTAATCTTACTTCTGCTGTATTTAGCGATTTTGGCCACACAGCATGCCTATCAAAATCAAGCCCAAGGCGATAAACTTGTTGCGATGCTAAGCCTTGTCGGTTTAGTGGATTTGCCGATTATTCATTATTCGGTGTATTGGTGGAATACATTGCATCAGGGATCGAGTCTATCTCTATTTTCAAAACCTAAGGTTGAGGCCAGCATGCTTTATCCATTACTTATCATGTTGGTGGGCTTTGCTTTGTTTTCAGGCTTTATCATTTTGTCAAAAGCACGCGTGATGATTTTAAAGCGCGAGCGAAGGCAAGCATGGGTTGGTAAGCTTTTTGAGGAATTATCATCATGATGCATGCATTCATCACGTGGTTAGATATGGGCGGTTATGCAGCTTATGTCTGGCCGGCTTATGGTACGGTCTTGATGGTGTTGCTGGTGCATGTGTTTCAAACGCGAGGAGAGCACAAACGCACGTTACGTACGTTGCGACGCTGGATGGAGGCGTCATCGTGATCATGCATCCTGTGCGTCGAAAAAAACTTATCAAGCTTATTACTCCTGTCATCGTTTTAGGCTTCGTGGTGAGTTTGGTGTTATATGCGCTAAGGCAAAACATCAGTTTATTTTATACCCCAACACAAATTTTTGCTGGAGAAGCACCTAAAGCACGCTTAATTCACGTGGGGGGCCGTGTGGTGTCAGGAAGTGTTGTGCGTGGCCAAGATCTTGATGTTCAATTTAAATTAACTGATACGAATCAAGACGTCATGGTTGAATATAAAGGCCTTTTGCCTGATTTATTTCGTGAAGGTCAAGGGATTGTGACGGAAGGTGAGCTTTTAGCTAATGGACGGTTTAAAGCTACACATGTGCTGGCAAAACATGATGAAAATTATATGTCGCCTGAAGTCAAAGAAGCGCTCGAAAAAGGCAAAACAGCACGACAGAAGGCCATGTCATGATGCCTGAAGTCGGGACGTTTGCGTTAATCTTAGCATTATTGTTTGCAATCTTATTGGTGGTGGTTCCTACACTCGGATTACGTCGTCATGATGTAGCTTGGCAGGCGAGTGCACCGTATTATGTATGGGCTCAGGCTGTTTGTGTTGCTCTGGCCTATGTTTGTTTAAGCATTTGCTTTTTGCGTGATGATTTTTCGGTGCGATATGTACTCGCTAACAGCAGTCTCTCTTTACCTTGGATTTATAAACTCTGCGCTGTTTGGGGCGGACATGAGGGCTCCATGCTGCTTTGGGTTGTGATTTTAAGCACCTGGATGCTTGCTATTACGTGTTTAAGTAAACGCCTAGATAAAGAATTTTACACACGTGTACTTGTTGTTTTAGGCTTACTGAGTATTGGCTTTTTACTTTTTCTTTTATCGACGTCGAACCCATTTTTAAGGCAATTTGATTTGCTTAATACAACAGGACGAGATTTAAATCCACTGTTGCAGGATTTAGGGTTTTTGTTTCATCCCCCCATGCTTTATATGGGCTATGTCGGATTTTCTGTTGCCTTTTCGCTCGCAATAGCCGCACTTTGGATGGGGCGTGTGGAATCTGTATGGGCAGGTTGGGCAAGGCCTTGGACGCTTGCTGCGTGGTGTTGTTTAACCCTAGGTATTACCCTTGGAAGCTGGTGGGCTTATCGCGAACTTGGCTGGGGAGGCTGGTGGTTTTGGGATCCCGTCGAAAATGCTTCGTTTATGCCTTGGCTTGCTGGAACAGCCTTATTGCACTCGTTGGTTGTTAATGAAAAACGAGGATATTTAAAAGCATGGACGGTATTACTCGCAATTTCTGCCTTTTCCCTAAGCTTGATTGGTACGTTTTTGGTGCGCTCAGGTGTATTAACATCGGTGCATGCGTTTGCGGTGGATCCAGCTCGCGGACTGTATATTCTCGTATTTTTACTGATTGTGATTGGTGGGTCGTTATTGCTCTTTGCATGCCGGGCCGAAGGTTTGAAAGCTGAAGCGTCGCCTTATCCCATATCTCGCGAAGGTGGTTTACTGCTGAATAACGTGTTTTTAAGTGTGGCCATGCTCACGGTTTTGCTCGGGACAGTTTATCCATTATTGATCGATGCTTTAGGGCTTGGAAAACTTTCGGTGGGTGCGCCCTATTTTAATGCTGTGTTTGTGCCGTTGATGATGCCGGTGTTATTTTTGATGGCTTTGGGCGTCAATAGTCGTTGGAATCGTGATGATTGGGTACGACTCACAGGGTCACTTAAATATGCTTTTTTATTGAGTTTGTTTTCACCTGCTTTCATTCTATTATGGATGAAGCAGCCGATTCAGCCCCTTATTTTTCTTGGTCTTGGACTCGCGTTTTGGGTGATTTTAGGTACACTTCAAAGCCTTAATCTACGCATAAAACAGGTTGGGCTTAAAAATGTTAGCCTTCGGTTTTGGGGTATGATTTTTGCGCATATAGGGATTGCTGTCGCCGTTCTTGGTATAACGGTATCATCAGGCTTTGGCACAGAACTCAATTTAAGGCTTGCACCAGGTGAAACCGTGAGCTGGTCTGGTTATCAGGTACAATTGTCCGGTACGTCTGAAACACGAGGAGCAAATTATAACGGTACGCGCGTGTGTTTTAAATTAACCCACGGAGATTGGCATACCATGATTTGCCCTGAGAAACGTATGTATAGCGTGAGTCGTATGGTGATGAGTGAAGCCGGTATACACGCTAATATCTTTCGGGATATCTATGCGGCACTCGGAGAACCACTCGAGAGCAACGCATGGTCATTACGTTTGTCGTTTAAGCCGGGTGTTCGATGGATCTGGGCGGGTGGTTTTTTGATAGCATGGGGTGGTTTTTTGAGTTTAATTCATCGGCGTGCGCGCGTATGAAGCCATATTTTACCTGGGGTATATTACCCGTTGTTTTGTTTGGTGTTTTAGCTGTATTTTTATGGCGTGGTTTAGCGCTTGATCCTCAAAATTTACCTTCGGCCAAACTTGGTCAATCATTGCCAAATTTTAATTTAAGCGTGTTAGGTGCATCTCAATCAAAGCAAAACTTTTCACCTGAAACCATGCGAGGCAAGCCTGTTATTTTACATATATGGGCCAGCTGGTGTGCAACCTGTGCCGAAGAACAGGTTTTTTTATTAAGTCTCGCGCAGTCGGGTGTGCCTTTGTATGGCTTGAATTATAAAGATGGTGAAGATGATGCCCAACATTGGCTTAAAACCTGGGGTAATCCGTATCAAATGAGCGGGCGTGATGTGGATGGTCATGTGGCCATTGACTTGGGTGTGTACGGCACTCCCGAAACGTTTTTGATTGACGCAGATGGCGTGATTCGATATCGGCATGTAGGTGCGTTAAATCAAGCGGTTTGGGATCGTGTTGTTGGGCCTAAATGGCGTATATTAACGGAAGGCATGGCATGAAGCGTATATTTTTAAGTGGTTTGTGTATCATATTATGTGTTTTTTTATCACAAGCTTTATATGCTGATGCAATCTATCCTTTTGATACGCAAAAAAAACACGCGCAGTTTCGTGGTTTATTACGCGATTTACGTTGTTTGGTGTGTCAAAACCAAGATTTAGCTGATTCTAATGCGGGTCTTGCAAGAGATTTACGTGATGAAGTGTATGCTCATGTTCAAGCGGGCGAAAGTGATGATGAGATCATGCGCTATTTAACCATGCGATACGGTGATTTTATATTATTTAAGCCACCGGTTAAGGCGGTGACTTCTATGCTTTGGTTCGGGCCGGCTTTATTTTTAGCGATAGGGCTTTTTTTGTTTTTGAGGAAAACCCGTCATGCATGAATGGCTGTTACTTGGTGTATTGATTGCGTTAGGTTTATTAGGAATTGTCGTTGCACTTAGGCCATTTTGGCATGCTAGGCGCTTAGTGATCATGCTTGCACCTGTGCTTTGTGTAGGTCTGGTGCTTGCTTATGGTGTATGGGGTGGTTTTTTTGAGTGGCATGCGTTTCATCTGGCCGAAGCTAAGCAAAAGCAAGCGGAAGCCGTGGTGCAATCGCTGGGAAGCACCCAAGCCATTATTGAACGTTTTAAAATGCATTTAAAAAAATCACCGAATGATGCAAAAGCGTGGTTTTTACTGGGACGGGTCTATGTTGCAGAAGCCGATTGGTTACATGCTAATCAAGCGTTTGCTACAGCCCATCGTCTTGCACCTGACTATCAAGAATATACGTTGCATTATGTTCAAAGCGTGTGGGAGCTTAACCATCAACAATTTGATGAGAATGCTCGAGCGTTATTGCTGGAGATTGTTAAACACCATCCTGACCAGCCTGATGCGCTTGCGATGCTTGCATTTGATGCTTATAAACGACATCAAAATCAATTAGCTGTCATGTACTGGGAGCGGTTGCTCAAGCTTGCTCCACAAGGATCTGAAGAGGCAAGCAAGCTTCGTCAAGCCATTGCAAAAGCGCGTATGCGAATAAAGTCATGATGTCGTTTAATTTACACGAATAGGTTTATCAGGCTCGATCTCTGCGTTGGTTGTATCTTGTTTATATCTTTTTTCTGGGGGAAACATGCTGCGGGCTTGATGTGCAATAACGGGTTCGGGTGCGGGCGTTACTTCGGTAGGAAAACGCTCTTGGATGGCCAACGTAAGTGTGTGAATAAAGGGTGGTAACTTTTCTTCGCTAGGGCTGCTGGTGCAGAATGTATACATAAGTTCGTATATGAGTTTAAAAATTTCTTGTTTTTCACTGATGGTCAATGAATGAATTTGAGCGATACAATCTCGTACCGCATGGCTCGCTATATTATACTGATGTTCGAGACGCTGTTTTGCCGTTCGCATTGTTTCTGAATCTAAAATAATATCTTCTTCTAGATCAATGCCTGTGCCTACAAAATAATCATCAAACGCATCGTCGGGCGATATTTTATGCATGAGAGAAAATGCATCATCATAAACTGCTAAATAAGTTTGGCAATTTTCTTTAATTGTAGCCATGAGTTTTAAATAGGTTCTTGTGGAAATCTTTTTCATATCCGAATGCAATCCGAAAAAATAAGGTCAATTAGATGATTTTGCTTTGCGTTATTAAACGTATAATTTTATCACAAAGACCCTTTGATCGTCCATGAAAACATTGTTTTTTGGGGGTTATATGCTTAAAATGCGAGGATAATTTTATGTGTTATTTAACTTGGGTGGTGCATGTCAGATTTTTACAGTGATTTTAAGAAACGTCGTACCTTTGCCATTATTTCTCATCCTGATGCAGGTAAGACGACGCTGACAGAAAAGTTACTGCTTTTTGGAGGTGCTATTCAATTGGCCGGTACGGTTAAAGGTCGAAAAGCATCTCGTCATGCGACCTCAGATTGGATGGAAATGGAAAAAGAGCGGGGCATTTCTGTTACAACATCGGTCATGCAGTTTGTACATTTAGAACATGTCATGAATTTGCTTGATACACCCGGTCATGAAGATTTTTCGGAAGATACGTATAGAACACTGACGGCAGTAGATTCAGCACTTATGGTTATTGATGTTGCTAAAGGTGTTGAAAACCGTACCGTAAAGCTTATGGAAGTTTGTCGCTTACGTGATACACCCATCATGACGTTTATTAATAAATTAGACCGAGAAGGGCGTGAGCCGATCGAGCTATTAGATGAAATTGAAACAATCTTAAAGATTCAGTGCGCGCCGGTTACGTGGCCTGTCGGGATGGGGAAGCGTTTTAAAGGCATATATCATCTTTATCAAGACCGTATTTATTTATATCAGCAGGGTAAAAATAAAGAGCGCCAAAATGCAGTGGTGATACAAGGCATTGATAACCCGGAATTAAACAGATTGATCGGACAAGCTGATGCAGAAGACTTGCGTGATGAAATCGAACTTGTCAAAGGCGCGTCACATGTTTTTGATATGAATGATTATTTATTAGGAAAATTAACGCCAGTTTATTTTGGCTCAGCGATAAATAACTTTGGTATTAAAGAACTATTGGATGATTTTGTAACCTTTGCACCGCAACCTCAAGCTCGAGAGGCCAAAGAACGTGTGGTTCAGCCGGATGAAGAAAAACTTACGGGATTTGTTTTTAAAATTCAAGCCAACATGGATCCTAAACATCGCGATCGTATTGCTTTTATGCGTGTCTGCTCCGGTCAGTTTAAAAAGGGCATGAAAGTCAAACATTTGCGAATAGGTAAAGAGGTATTACTAAGTAATGCCCTAACGTTTATGGCAAGTGATCGTGTGCATGCAGTCGAAGCGTTTTCAGGTGATATTATTGGCTTGCATAATCATGGGACCATTCGTATTGGAGACACGTTTACAGAAGGTGAAAGCTTAAAGTTTACAGGTATACCTAATTTCGCACCTGAACTATTCCGTGTTGTGCGCTTGAAAGATCCGCTCAAAAGCAAAGCGTTGCTGAAGGGGTTAATTGAGCTATCTGAAGAAGGTGCTACACAGATTTTTCGCCCCTTGGGTCGAAGCGATTTAATTTTAGGTGCTGTAGGCGTGCTTCAGTTTGATGTGGTGGCTCATCGACTTCTCCATGAATACAAAGTACATTGTGTTTATGAAGCGGCAAATGTTTCTTGTGCGCGTTGGGTGTATTCTGATGATGATAAAGCTTTTGCTGAGTTTAAACGTAAAGCTGAAGATTATTTGGCGCTTGACGGTAGCGAAGCACTTATGTACCTCGCACCGACTCGCGTTAATTTAACGTTAGCTGAAGAGCGTTATCCCAAAATTCGTTTTGTTGCAACGCGTGAGCATTAGACGTTTGGTGTTTCTTCTGGCATGAATGATGCATCATGCTTAGATTGCTTAGGGGTAAAGCTTGCATAACAGCGGGCTGTTATCTCTTCACTACCTTCGTTGGTAAGTTCTACACGAGCCCCTGATTCTGCTTCGAGATGTAGTACATCGCCTGCATCCACACTGACCATCAAAATATCACCACGTTTCAACTTAACATCGTTGACTGAGCCTTTTTTATATAATGCTTTAACAGCAATTAAATTATCCTGTACGTTGCTAATAATAGTGCATTCTGCCGTAATTGACCACATGGATAGATTGGGAATCATCAGGGGTTCGTTGACCGGTAATATATAATCATAAGGACCATATTGACCACTCATAGCAAAGGTTGGTGCTGCAAACAGGGTGGTTAAGCAGAGTAATGCGGTTTTTAATGTTTTTTTCATTAAATATGTACCTAAAATTGAATTGTGGGATAAAAATACCACAAGGATTTAATTCATGTCCAGTGATTTTTTTGTTTTTTTTGTAATCAGATAATGTTATTAACGGTTAGATTGAAACTGTTTAGTAAAAAAATCCCCCTTTTTAGGTTATTTATACTAAAAAAGAGGGACGTGTGATTGATTTACGCTTCTTCTGTATCGATAAAGCTACGTAACTTTTCCGAACGTGATGGATGTCGCAGTTTGCGAAGCGCTTTAGCTTCAATTTGACGAATTCTCTCACGCGTTACATCAAATTGTTTGCCCACTTCTTCAAGCGTATGGTCCGTATTCATTTCAATTCCAAAACGCATACGTAACACTTTAGCCTCACGTGGTGTCAGTGTTTCAAGAATTTCAAGTGTCGCTTCACGAAGCCCTTCCTCCGTTGCGGAATCAATTGGAGACGATAAGTTTTCATCATGAATAAAATCACCTAAACGCGATTCGTCATCATCGCCAACAGGTGTCTCCATGGAGATGGGCTCTTTGGCTATTTTTAAGACTTTGCGAATTTTATCTTCGCTCAACTCCATTTTTTCAGCAAGCTCTTCAGGTGTTGCTTCGCGGCCAGTTTCTTGTAAAATTTGTCGTGAAATTCGATTAAGTTTATTAATCGTCTCAATCATATGTACCGGAATACGTATCGTACGTGCCTGATCAGCAATAGAGCGAGTAATGGCTTGTCTAATCCACCACGTCGCATAGGTAGAAAATTTATAACCACGACGGTACTCAAATTTATCAACGGCTTTCATTAAGCCAATATTACCTTCTTGAATCAGATCAAGAAACTGAAGTCCTCGATTAGTGTATTTTTTTGCTATTGAAATCACCAGCCTTAAGTTGGCTTCAACCATCTCTTTTTTTGCTCGACGTGCTTTAGCTTCGCCAAGTGACATTTTGCGATTAACATCTTTTGTTTCAGCAATGGTTAAGCCACATGCTTGTTCAAGTCTAAGTAACTTGATTTGTTGCTGTTTAACTTCAGCTTCAATCATGCGAATACGGTCAAGTTCCAAAACTTTAGCATGTTTTTCAATGAGGTTATCAAGCCAATTAGTATCGGTTTCTTTACCTGGGAACGTATCGATAAACAGTTTTCTAGGAATGCGTCCTTTTTCAAGGCAAAGACGCATAATATGCCGCTCAAGTTCACGCACTTCATTACGTAATTGGCGGAAATGGCGTGTTAATTTATCCAATTGTTTTGCAGTGAGTTTTAATTTTAAAAATGATTCTGACATCAACGCGATATGGTCTAGGGTTTGCTGTGCGTTTCGTCCATATTGCTCAAGTGAGTTCGATACATTTGTAAAATATTCGCGAAGCTCATCAAAGTAGATTTTAGCTTGCTCAGGATTTGGACCTGTATCGAGATCGCCTTCAACCGCACCGTCGTCATCATCTTGGTCATCATCGACGGAATCTTCTTCTGTTTCATCAAGCATCGAGCCAATTGCAGAAGGGCCTGCCTCTTCCTCGCCATCAGAAAACCCGCTGATGATATCATGCAAACGCATCTCATCAGCTTCAACTAAGGTGTAATTATTAAGAAGGAGTTCGACAATTTCTGGATATTGCGAAATTGTTTTTAATACCTGAAGAATACCTTCTTCAATACGCTTAGCAATTCGAATTTCACCTTCGCGCGTTAGCAGTTCAACCGTACCCATTTCACGCATGTACATACGTACTGGATCGCTTGTTCCTGTTTCTTTGGCGACCGATGCAAGTACGGCTGCGGCTTCTTCGACATCTTCAGGAGCTTCTTCCGTGTTTCCTAACAAAAGAAGTTCATCCGAGCTTGGTGCTCTTTCGAATACCTTAATATTCATTCCTTCAAGCTTATTAATAATGTCATCAAAGTGCTCTGTATCAACGATACTAGGCATTAAATCATTGATTTGAAGGTAGGTGAGATAACCCTGTTCTTTGCCTAAGCTAATAACTTTGGCAATTTGGGATCGTTGCTGTTCTTGATCATTTAGGGACATATAATTTCAGTCTTAAATGTTGAATGCGTTTGCACGCGGTTAAAATAGCTTCAATTATAAACTGGCTTGTTCAAAGATGCTAGGTTATTAGAGCATCTTCTTACTAAAATATAGATAAATGATGTTTTTTGAAACAAATTATTGGGGTTTAATACGATCCCGCACTCACGCGATCAAGCCCTGCGGTGTCTTGCCAGCACTGCACGTGATGATATTGCTCGCTTAAAAGACATTCTGCCACATCTTGAGCTTGGTTGTAACCGTGCTCAAGTAAGAGTAAACCGCCAGTCACTAAATAATGACGGCTTGTTTTGATAATTGTTTTTATATCATTTAAACCATCTTCACCACTGACGAGCGCCTGTTTTGGCTCATAACGTAAGTCACCTTGATGTTGGTGAGGATCATGCTCAGCCAGGTAGGGTGGATTAGATATAATCAAATCAAACGTTTGGTTTGGAATTGTTTGAAACCAATTAGACTCCATCAGGGTGATGTTGTGCAGTTGATGCCGCTCAATATTTTTTTGTGCCACGCAAAGTGCTGGCTTACTGATATCGGTTGCTACAATTTTCCACTCGGGTTTTTCAGTTGCTAACGCTATTGAAATTGCACCGGTTCCTGTGCCCAATTCAAGCACTGAGCAATGTGAGCGTTGACCTAATAACGATAAAGCCAGGTCAATCAATAATTCTGTTTCAGGTCTGGGTATCAATGTATCTGATGTAACATAAAGAGGTAATGACCAGAATTCGCGTTCCTGTGTTAAATACGCTATCGGCATGCCTTCGAAGCGTTTTTCTATGAGAGATTCAAATAATTGATGCGACGAGGTGTCAAGCACGTGCTCGCTATAAGCATATAAATAAGCTCGATTTTTTTTTAAAACGTGACATAGCAAAATTTCAGCATCTAGTTGAGGCGTTGGGCTTGTTAATGATAGATGCAGTATGGCTTTTTTTAGTGCTTGTTTAATATCAATCATGCTGACCTAAATGAGCAAGTTGATCCGCTTGATGCTCGCGTTTCAAAGGCTCAATAACAAGAGAAAGCTGGCCCGCGAGTACGTCGGATAGCTGATATAACGTTAAATTAATACGATGATCGGTTAAACGACCTTGAGGATAATTATACGTTCGAATACGCTCCGAACGATCGCCACTTCCTACAAGCGAACGACGTGTTTCTGCTTGTTCGTCTCGTTGCTTTTGTTGCTGAGCGTTGAGAATGCGTGTTTTTAATAAATTCATGGCACGTGCTTTATTCTTATGCTGAGAACGCTCATCCTGACATTCAACGACCGTGCCGGTTGGAATATGGGTGATACGAACAGCCGAATCAGTTTTATTGACATGCTGACCACCCGCACCAGAAGAGCGATAGGTATCAATACGCAAATCGTCTGACTTGATTTCGATATCATGAATTTCATCAACTTCAGGCATAACAGCAACGGTACATGCCGAGGTATGTACACGTCCTTGAGATTCTGTTTCAGGTACACGCTGCACGCGATGCGCACCTGATTCAAATTTTAGCTTTGAATAAACATTTTTGCCGATAATACGCGCAATAATTTCTTTGAAGCCACCGTGTTCACTATGATTCGTACTGATAATTTCTAACTGCCAGCCTTCAGTTTCAGCAAATCTTGAGTACATTTTAAATAAATCACCAGCAAAGATGGCCGCTTCGTCGCCACCTGTGCCTGCGCGTACTTCAAGATAGACGTTTCCTTCGTCATGAGGATCTTTAGGAATCAGGTGCATTTGCAATGTTTCTTGCTGTACTTTAATTTTTTCTTTGATTGCGGGTATTTCATCTGCTGCCATAGAGGCCATTTCAGCGTCATCAGAATCCATGAGTTCTTGTAATGAAATAAGCTCTGACTCTGCAGAAGAACATGCGTCAAATGTTGCAGCTACAGGTTCAAGCTGCGCGTATTCTTTTGAAAGTGCTTTGAACTGTTCGTTATTTGCAATTACGGACGGATCGGATAATAAATGGCTGATTTCTTCAAATCGCTCAACCAACTGTTCAAGTTTAAATTTAAGTGATTTTTTCATAATCCAATGTCGAGGTTGTGGTATTTAAAAGATAAGATGTTAGTGTCAGCAACTCGGGATGATCATCAGCTGCAGCTTGACGAAGACCGACCGTGGTTTCATGAGTTAATTTATTAGTCAGGCGTTCAGAAAATTCACGTAGCACGGCATGCTCACATTGTCCGGTTGTTATTTTTTGAGTTGCCCGTTGTAATTCTTGCTCCGCCAACTGCTGCATTTTTTCGCGATAGTCACAAATGGCATGTTGAGCTCGGCGTGTGCGATGTGAGCGCATGTAGTGTTCTAACTCGGGCTCTATGAGTGCTTCTGCACGTATAGCTGCAGCGCGCCTTTCGTTGAGTCCGCTTTCAATCGTCATGTGTAAATCATCGATATTATATAAAAAAACATGTTTAAGTTCCGCGACATCCGGGGTTATATCACGTGGAACTGCTAAATCTAAAAAGCACATCGTTTTTTCTTTAGTTGTTGCCAACGCTTGCTGAACCATGGATTTGTCGATAAAAGGCAGGGGGCAGGCTGTGGCTGAAATAACCACGTCGGCTTTGGGTAGTTGCGTCGGAATATCCGTGATACTTAAAGATTCAGCATGCCATTGTAGTGCTAATTTATCAGCATTTTCTCGTGTGCGACTCGCAATTGTAAATTTTCGTGCACCGTGCTGATATAAATATTTTGCAACTAAAGCCGCTGTCTCACCTGAACCAATAATAAAAATTTCAAGCGATTCATAATTTGAAAATAATTGACCAATAAGACGAGCAGCAGCTGAGGCAATCGAAATCGGATTGCTACCAATACCGCTTTTTGTTCGAATGCGTTTGCTTGCATTAAATACAAAAGGAAAGATTTGGTGAAGTTGAGATTTCACGCCGTTTCGTTCATCTGCTGCACGGAATGCTTGCTTGAGTTGACCAAGAATTTGAGGCTCACCCAACATCATGGAATCAAGCCCACTTGCCACGCGTAGCAAGTGTTGTAGTGCCTCATAGCCTTGATACTGGTACATATGGGGTGCCAGTGAATCAACAGATAAATTTATCTCTTCAGCAAGCCAGGAAATTAAAAGCGATGGTTTATCCGTTTTGCAATAGATTTCTGTACGATTGCAGGTTGATAAAATAACGGCTTCATGCATAAATGGCAGGCGAAGTAAACGCTCCAGTGGGGCATGGTCTGGTGACGAAAGTTGCGCCATTTTCTCGCGAAGCGTGAGTGGGGCTGTTTTATAATTAAGGCCGGAGGCGACGAACACCATAGATTTATTAAAGCCTGTATGCTGGTTATTTAAAATATGCCGAGCGTGAATTATAAACGATTATGTTCATGAATAAAACCCCAGGTTCATGACGTTTGCTGAAATTAATTGTAGACTATTTTTTCAGCTTCTCTTTTTTGCGATAACATCAATATCCCCCAAACAAATAAAACTAAACACGTGATCATCCAGCTAGGTGAACTTGGGTTACCGGTCTGTTTGACAAGATGGAAAGCCAGTACAGGTGCAAATCCTGCAGCACAGCTTGCGCCTATCGCGTAAAGGGTTGAAAGCACAGTGCAGCGTAATTCAAGAGGAAATAGTTCGGCAAGCACGACAGGTACAACTGCGCAAAAAGCGGCTGTGGGAATCGAAACACATGCTTGCATCAACATGAAATATTGCAAACTATAGCCGGATAGTGCTTGGAAAAAATATGGTGATAAGAGCAGTAGAGCTAATGAAGCGAAGCGTATAATAGTTATTCGGTCATAGGAATCAGATAACTTACCAACAATTGGGTAGGTGATGAGCATGACGGATAAAGCGACAAAGTTTGAAACAAGAATTTCAGCGTAGCTCAAATGATTATAAACCTGCGCTTGAATAGGACCATACACATAGAACAAAAAGGAGGTAGATACACCCAGTAAACTTAAGGCAATGACGAGAGCAGCTTTTACTTTTTGATGCTTGATGTATTGTATGGATTCTTGCCTTAATTGTGTGAAACTAGGCTTTTTGTGGTCGCTATAATACAGTACGTACTCTAAGCTTTCAGGCATGCACAAGCGCATATAAAGTCCAACGGATGATCCCACGAGCGCAAGCACAAACGGTACGCGCCAAATAAGCCATTCTAGATCAGGATGCTTTTTGCTAAAATGTACAACTGCCAGTGTTGTTAGGGTTGCTATCATCACACCGGCAGTGCCTCCAAAAGAACTCCAACTGGCTGAGAAGCCTTTACGATTTTTAGCCGCGCACTCCACTAAAAAAGCAGACGAATTTAAATATTCGGCGCCGCAAGCAAAGCTTTGAATAATACGTAAGGGCAAGAGTAAAAACAGCGCGAGGTTTCCGATACTGCTATAGGCTGGAATAAAGCCAATGCACGCGGTTGCTATACCCATAAAAAAAATGGATGCAGCCATCATGATTTTTCTGCCATAACGGTCAGAAAAAAAGCCCATAAATATCGCACCGAAAGGTCTTGCCAAATAACCTGCACAAAAGCTTAACAAAACAAAAAATAATCCCTCGGTGGAATTAGCATGAAGATATTTTGCAAGGTGAAGCGAGAGTAAACCACAAATAGCTAAATCAAATGTTTCGACTAAATTTCCCATCATGGCGGCAAAAATAATTCTATTTTTATGTTGTAATTTCATGAAACACCACGTTCAGTTACGTTATTGTTAACGACAAGTTGCATGTAAGGCGAGAAAATGCGAGATTTTTTTTGAGCTGTTGTTTTGCCTAAGTAAGGTAAAAATAAATGGGAGATCTTTTGAAAACAATAACGTCCCATTTTGATTAAGTCCGGATGGGCTTCAAGTAATCGCTTTCCTGCTTCAGGGTGTTTCGATTGAGTCGCGAACGAAAGCAAAAGTATGCAATTACTATAGGCTACTGTGGTTGATATACCTGCGCGTAAATGTTTAGATGTTTGTTTGACGTGCATTAATTCGGTGTATCTATCATGGTTGTATAAATCAGTCCAAAGCTTGCATTGCCTTGTTTTGAAAAAATCAGGGTGATATGAGCGATCGTGATGCCATAAGTCTGTTTTGATTAAATCGAATTCGACTGCAGGCCTATAAGATAAAATAGTCAGTTCGTTTTGACGGCTGATGGTTGTAAGCGATATATGATCGATATCATGCAGCCCAATGACATCACTAAAGACTGGATGACTCACGCGCGCATGCTTAAAAATAAGCGTATGCGCGTCAGGATTAAGGGTGCAGGGGGGGGGTGTTGATTCCATTGAAAAAACCTATACAAATTACAGCAAAATAGTAGATGGTTCGTTATCTATAAAAATAAGCGGTCAGCGGTTTAAATAATTTACTCGATAAACTTGGTTTTACGGGTGTTGTTAAAACAAGCGTTTCGTACGAATCAATCGAATCGTACAAATAATCATCGCTTGTTTTAAGTTGATCAACTAAGCCAAGCTGCATCGCGTCTTTAGCTAGCCAATGCTCGCCAGTAGCTACTTCATCAATATTAATATGTGTGCGATGAGTAAGAACATGATCACGAAAAGATGCTTGAATAGCTTCTAGATCTTCTTGGAATTTTTTACGATTTTTATCCGTGTTTTCACCAAGGACCGTGAGTGTACGTTTGTACTCACCAGCCGTTAAGAGTTCTATATCAATATTATGTTTTTTTAAAAAGCGATGAAAATTTGGCAGTTGGGCAACGACACCGATTGAACCAATAATCGCAAACGGTGCAGCAATAATGGTGTTGGCAACACAGGCCATTAAATAACCACCACTGGCAGCAACTTTATCGATACAAACGGTTAACGGGATATTTTTGTCGCGTAGACGTTGCAATTGCGATGCGGCAAGCCCATAACCACTCACAGCACCACCTGGGCTTTCGAGACGAACAACCACTTCATCGTTGGAGGTGGCGGAGGATAAAATAACAGAAATTTCATCGCGTAATTGATTAACCTGAGTCGCGCCGATGTCGCCGTTAAAGTTGAGAACGAAACGTCTCGGATGGTTCTCTCTGGATTTTTTTATTTTATTTTGAGATTTATGATGTTCTTTAATTTTTTTCTTGTCTGTTTTGCTTAAATTTAAAGCGTGTTGAAGCTGCTTTGTTTGCTCATCGTATTGCTCGTTGAGTGATTCGATGTTTAAAGGTGTTTTGATTGAACGACGTCCTATAGACACAATACCGATCACCAAAAATAAAGAAGACGCAACAAATGTGATAGATTTTAATAAGAAAAGACTGTATTCAGTAAAAAATTCCATGTTTAAGTTATTTCCTTAATCATAAGTAAGAGAGATTGCGATGGCAAAGATGGTGATTGTAACGGTTGTGTGGGTAAAGGCAAGGTTGTGAACTCAAATTCTTTAAGTGCAGGTAAAATTTGCTGAAACGATGAAAGGGCTGTTTGCCCATCGTCCGTGAGTGGTGTTGATTTTTCTAAAGTACTCAAACTACCTAACCAAATAGGTTGATCGTGGTTATGAAGATGATAGTTAGACGGCCACATGCTGAGAATGATCAGGGGTCGTGATCCTCGGGCGTCATATGTCATCACGAGTTCAGGCTTTTTATTCAAATAAAGCGGTGTTTTTAGCGCTCGAATAGGGGCAGATGACAGATGATTCGTTTTTTCTAAAAAACGTTTTGCAAACGAGTTTGGACGAAGTCGCCAACCGTGATTTTCGAGTGCTTTTTGAAATACAGCAAGTGAACCTAAATACTGAATATTAAACACACCGTTGGGATGACCAAAACGATTCATCGTATACTGAGGTAAGAGCGGTTCACGTTGATACCACCAGGCTTGACTGGTTAGCATGTATTGTTCAGGATAAGGCGTATGCAAAAGAAGTTTAGCTTTATACTGAGTCGTCGTAATCCACATGCCTACAGCTATAAATAAACCAAACGCAAGCCAAATTGTTCGTGTTTTCGGTGAGGTTTTGGGAATGTGACGTCGATAAAGGATCCAATGCCCAAGTGCAAGCGTGCTCCCCATGGTGTAGCTAATCAGCGTACTCGTTAACCAGTGTTCACCCAGGTAGAGCACGGCAATGCCGTCGAGCCCGAGTAGACTTAGCCAAATCAAACGTAAGGTCCGGGTTAAGCTGGTCATGGAGGTTCGACCTACTTGAAGCATTAAAAATACCCAGAACGCTGTGACCAGGGTCAGTGATGCTGATGGGTGCGAGAAGTTGCTTTGAAATAAAGCTGCATCTTCTGGTCTGAGGCAATTCATCCAGGTCCCCATGGCCTGACTCATGAATAGCGAGATAAAACCTAAGCTGAACCAGTACTTGAGTAAACGCCAGTTACGTCTGTAGATCATATTGAGTGAAATAGTCATAGAAAAGACAAGTAAAGGATACGTATCAATCAAGCAGCGTATAATAACGAAAAACATATCCATAGGTTGTGTACGTAAACTTTGAAAAAAGAAATAAATAGGCAGATCAAGTAAATCACCCAGTTCATCAATCCAGATAAACCATAAGAATATACTGACAATAATACTGATAGAAAGTATGAAGCATACAAGAAGAGCGGCTGTTGCGGCGTGATTGCCTTCGTTGGGTGGTGTGAGAGGGCGTGTTACTCGCGATAATAAACGGTTATCTTCCAGCCAGGCCCAGACGTAATGTAATCGTGTTTGCAAAAAAGAGCTGACATGAGCAAAAAGCCATTTAACCACAACACTGACAAACCAGACCAGCGCAAGCAAAATCAAAATAAAGAGAAACAGACGCGTGGCACCCTCTGCTGAAAGTTCAGAGCTTGCACTCCCAATAAGAACACCAGGTGTAACATAAACGATGGACCAAGCAATACCCGACATAATATTGGCTGATAAAAAAGGTAGTTGCTTCATCCTCATCATACCAGCTACAACCGGAATAATGGACCGTAAAGGACCAATAAATCGCCCTAAAAATATGCTTTTAGTACCATGGCGATTAAAATATTTTTGTCCGTATTCTAGCCATGTGGGGTATCTGCTAAAAGGCCATATGATTAGGAGTCGGTCACTAAATTTATAGCCGAGACCGTAACTTGCAACGTCTCCAATGATGGCGCCAAGGGCTGCAAAAATAAATGTGAGATCAATACGCATCACGCCTGATCCTGCTAAAATACCCAGTGCAGTCATGACCACTGTTCCGGGAATAATGCTACCAAGAAAAGCTAACGACTCAATAAAAGCAATAAAAAAAGCCAGGAACAAAGACCAGTGTGGGTGATGATGAAGCCACGCTGTAAGCGGCTCAAGATAGTTAGTGAAGAGCTGCATGGGCATCCCCTTCAAATTGTGTCAAAAGAAGCGTCTTAAGTTGCATTTCAACGTGGTTTAGATTGGCTGTAGCGTCATACTCGTGAAGTTGGGTCATGTCTAAGCCTGCATAACCGCAGGGATTAATGCCTAAAAAGGGTTTTAAATCCATGTTTATGTTTAAGGCTAGGCCATGGTAAGTGCAGCCTTTACGCACACGCAAACCGATGGATGCAATTTTTTTCTGATTGACATAAACGCCAGGAGCGCCATCTTTGGTTTCGGCTCGCACGCCAAATGTGAATAACAGATCAATTAAACTACGCTCAAGCTGACAAACTAAGGTTCGAATGCCTAGATTGCGACGTTTAATATCTAACAGAATATAAGCAATGAGTTGACCAGGACCATGGTAAGTTACTTGTCCTCCACGATCGCTTTGAATCACTGGGATCGAACCAGGGTTTAAAATATGCTCGGGTTTACCGGCTTGTCCTTGGGTGTAAACTGGAGGATGTTGTAACAGCCAAATTTCATCGGGTGTATCGCATGTTCGTTCATCAGTGAATTTTTTCATGGCATGCCATGTATCAGCATACGGTTGGGTACCTAAAGAACGAATGATCAGCATTTAAAGCACCATTTTGATATCCGGATGCTGGGTCAAATCTTGATACAAGGCATCTAACGAAGGTTGATCTTGTGCAAAAACGGTTGCACTCATAGCGATAAAATTACCGTTTTTACTGGAGTTCATGTGAATTGCATCTGTCTTGAGAGCAGGATAATGTTTTTTTAAGATTGAAAAAATATCGTTTTTAAATGCGTCTGTCGCTTTTCCCATAATTTTTATGGGAAAATCACAGGGAAATTTTAACAAACTAGAATCTTTTGAGTTTTCAGTCATCATCATTAAGCACTAAACCATTGTTTAAAGACGAGTTTAACCGAGTCTTTAGCACGTGAAAATAGACTACCTTGAGAAACGGGTTTTAAAGCATAAAGTGGTCGTGATGAAACTGCTTCTCCATTGAAGAGCACCACAAGTTCACCCATTTGTTGTCCTTGTTGAATCGGAGCTTTGAGGTATTTAGGAACTTCTGTTTTTATCGTCAAATGCTGATATTGACCTGATGGAATCGTTACATAGTGATTTTGCAAAACACCAATAGGAAGTGTTTGACTCATACCTTTGTATAGTGGAAGTTCAGCCAACGGCTTTCCTGCTTCATAAAGCTTATGCGTTTCAAAAAAACGGAATCCGTATTTAAGTAAACGCTCGCTGTCATCTGCACGGACTGATTCTGAGGGAGAGCCTAAAACAATGGCAACTAATCGCATGTCATCACGTTTCGCTGAAGAGGCGAGACAATAACCTGCTTCATCTGTGTGGCCTGTTTTCATGCCATCAACATGGGAATCACGCCACAAAAGTCGGTTGCGATTCGGCTGCCTGATTTCGTTGAACGTGAACCATTTTTGTTTGTACCAGTGATAATACTCAGGAAATTCATTGATAATGGCACGCGCAAGAATAGCGAGATCTTTGGCTGTGGTATATAACTCAGGCTGGGGTAAGCCCGTGCTGTCCGTAAAATGTGAGTTCATCATCCCAAGCTGTTGAGCTTCTTGATTCATTAAGGCAGCAAAGCCTTCTTCGCTTCCACCTAAGTGCTCGGCTAGCGCAACACAGGCATCGTTTCCTGAATCAACGATGATGCCTTTAAGCAAGTCTTCAATACGTACATCTTGACCTTCTTTGACAAACATCCGTGAGCCGCCAGTTTTCCAGGCTTTCTTAGTTATATGGACGGTATCTTCTAGATGTATTTGTTCGTTATGAAGCGCCTTAGACACGACATAGAGTGTCATCAGTTTCGTAAGGCTTGCTGGAGGAAGTTTTTTGTCACTATTGTTCTCAGCTAAAATTTTACCGCTGTTGGTATCCACTAAAAAATATGCTTTTGCATGAATGGATGGTGCGGATGGCGTGATCAGAGGGCTGGTTTGATCGGGTTTTGGTTGTGCAAGACGATCTGTTTGATATGAATCAGCATGAAGAAATTTTGGATGCGCAAAAACAGCCGCAAACAAAAGAAAAGAGGTTAAGGCATGAACTCGTTTATGCATCAGGCTTCTCACCAAAGTAAAGTTACGGTGGGTTTCGAATTTATTTAATATCTAATAACCCCACACTCAGTGCAAGTATTTTATCATAGGAAGTTGATGCTAACCATCTCTTAGTATTGGAAATTTAAAGCTAAATGTGTATATTCTCGTATTAATTAGTATTAAAT
>Ga0100378_1000713_pt1 | contig 36286 bp, 39 predicted proteins | sample CryGeymeta201502_FD_81535 | JGI IMG/M metagenome (GOLD analysis project Ga0100378, IMG submission 81535) | Groundwater microbial communities from Crystal Geyser aquifers in Utah, USA - Crystal Geyser metaG 2015-02 | ecosystem: Environmental > Aquatic > Deep subsurface > Groundwater | place: USA... | reverse complement strand
GCCCCTGGTAGGCCGCGCCTAGGCAGTGGTCGGCCGCCGCCGTGTAGAGCACTCGCTGCTCGTCGAAGTCCCGTACCCACTCGGGAGGGATCGAGCGGGCCCACTGACCGCTTTTACCTGAAGGCCATGGTACCAGTCCTGTAACCATCTCTCCTGAGTCCGGATCCATGCTCGACCCGCCCCAGTCAAGCTCGATCCCAGCCTCCCCCCCGTCGGAGTAGAACACAGCGGCGCCGAGCGCCGCGAGCACCTGGCCCACCGACGAGGCCGCGAAGAACCGATCAGGACCCTGGCCGAAGCCCGGATCCCCCGGACGGTGGTGATCGATCACCACCACCTCCTGGTCGATTGGGAGGGGGCTCGAAAACATGCACTCTACGAGTGCGAGCGGCGCGCCATTTAGCGGGGGCAGCCTATCCGCACTCGCGTTATAGGCGTTGCCTGGGTGGACCCGGACGCCATCTTGGTCGAGTGCATATGCGTACTGACAACCAGCGGTTGCCAGCATGCTTTCGATTAGTTTCATTTCGGGGTCTGGGGCCCCGAGGATCCATTTACTTTTCCTCATGCCCTAGAGCAAATCCTCCCCGGCCTCAATTGCGCTGGCCAGATCGTCAACTTCAATGGCGCTTAGGACGTCAATCTGTAATTTTCGCATGTGTAACGCGAGTCGCCGCAGAAACGCAACGTCCGCTAAAGTGCACGCCTTCTTTGTGGCCTCAGCCTTGGCCTCAGTGTCAGCTTGCGCCGACTTGCGCCGTTCCTCCTCTTCGCGGATCGAGGCCGCCTCGCGTTCCGCGGCATCCCGCTCGGCCTTGGCCTGCGCGGCTGCAGCTTGTTCCGCTGCGACGCGTGCGCGCAATGCCTCTTCCTCCTTTGCGAGTTCGGCGCGGCGCTTGGCAACCTCAGCTTCAACGAGTGCGCGGAGCCGGTCGGCTTCCTGTTTTGCGGCTTCACGCTCGGCCTCGAACGCAGCGCGCTCGGCTTCGATCTTCCGCTGCTCCTCGACGCGGGCCTGCCGGTCGGCTTCCTGTTTTGCGGCATTCAGCTCGGCCTCGAGGCGCCGCTCCTCGGCCAGCGCAGTCTGGCGCTCGAGCACGGCCACAAACTCGGCATCACTCATGTTCTTGACGGTTTCAGGACTAAGCATGCTGAAGATGCCCAATTCGGTGAGAGCTGCCATGCGCTTGTCGAGTAGCTCCTTTTCACGCCGTGCGAGCTCCTCCGCTACCTTCTGCTCTTCGGCGATGAGGTGGGACTCAATGGGCTCGAGCATCCCAAACAGACGCTTTGCCTCCTCGTCCACGCGGCGGCAATACTCAAGGGCCTCAACCTTTAACTCCTTGCGCCGCTTTTCGATGGTCACCCGCAGGGCCTTGACCTGTAGGCGGGACTCGCGAACGAGCGCTAATGCACTCCTGTCTTCTGGGCCGTTTGTGTGGAGCAGCAGGAACTGCTCGGACAGCGAGCGAATGGTTGCGTCGGCTACGTTGTAGGCGATCGGCGCTTGTGCCTGATTCATGTGGTGTGGTGGTTGGATGGGGCGCCGAGGAATCTCTCGGCGCCTGTGGTTAGTGGAATCGGTTAAAACTGCCGTCTACAGCGGCGTAAAGGTCAGCCGGATGCCCGCGCTTTTCCGGGAGCACCGTTCCTGCCTGGCGGTGAACCTAACGATGTGGCTGGGGCTGTCGTTCTCGAGCCTGCCGATGCGCTGTAGCGCATCGAGGGGAACCTTGCAGCAGCTGCAAGCGTTGTCCCAGTCCATCGCATTGGCCGACAGCACGGTGAACTCGAGTTCGCACGGCGTGGGGATGTGCGCCACCCCCAGCCCAAGGAACCTCATTTCCCATGAGTACCGAACCTGGGCATAGGACCTGTAGTGCATGGTCTTCAGCTCGTTTAGGCCCGGCGGACGGCCCATGTCTCGGACCTCGAGGGTCACTCCACTTCCTTTAGCTGACGCTTGCCCAAGGATGTGGTCGGGGCGCGGGGCACCCAGGAGCGATGCCCCGCCTTCGGTCAGGTCAGCGTCGAGCCCACGGTCCCGTTGTCGAGACCCGTGCTCATCGCGCTCGTCGGGCGGCAGCTCGCAAGAGCTGCCGCCACCATCAGGGCCAGTGCAAGCACCAGCAACTTCGTGCCCTTCATGTCGGGCCTCCGGGGTAACACCCTGAGCACCATGCCCAGGGGTGTGTTGAACCAGGTCGTCATAGCCACTCATTGCTTGGCCCTCCGCCCGTCGGGGTCCACCTCGTACACTTGCGCTCCACCGCAGACCGTGCACTCAGCCATATCGATGGAGCAGGCTTTGTCTGCGTCCTCGTCACCGTAGACGCAGAATCCGTCATGAATCCCGTCGATATAATCGGCCGCAGTGACGGCGCCGCCCTCGTGGGTCGCGCAGTAGGGCGCCTCTCCGCTCTCGTCGCAGACCTCGCAGTTTACCAGGTTCGGACTCCGGTGGTCGTCACGTGGTTGCCGGTCGTCATAGGCCTGCTGCGCGGAAGCATATCCGTCGCTCATGTCGTCATCCCTGTGTTCGTGGTTGTGGCGTCCTCGGTCTCGGTCGAGCATACTCCCGGGCAGTGGTGGCTGATCCTGGTATTGTCCAAAAACTTGCGACCTGCAGGAGCTACGACGTGATTGCGCGCCCGGTCTGATCCGGTGCGCCGGACTAGACCACGATTCACTAGGGCGATCAGATGCTCGAACACCGTGGCCGGTGACCGATCTAGGCTTTTGCTTAGTTCGGCGACAGTTGGTGGCACGCCGCCGGAGAGCCTTGTGGCGGAGTCGAGTTCTCGCAACACGGCGAGACTCCTGGGGGAGGGTGGCTTGCCCCGGAGAAGTTGGCGACCCTCGAGTTGGGCGAGGGCGCGAACGAGTTCTTTCCGCGTCGTTTTGTTCCCGCGGCCACGTAGCATTCGCTTGAGGAGCCGTCGTGCGAGTTGGTTGCTTCCGCTCATGATTTGGTTGAGGCCGGTGTTGGCCTGGTTCGTGCTAGATTGTAAATGCGGTCGTACTCTCGTGCCGCGACCGTGGCCAGCGTCGAGGCGTTCAGCACGTCGCCGCGCAGATCGTCGTCTGTAGGCCGTGACTCGGAGAGTCGGCATGCGCGCACGTAGTGGTAGAACGACTGACGTAGTTTCTCCTCCGAGTCGCGGAGTAGCTTGTCGGGTCCGGAGCTCATTGATCCTCCCCCATAAGGCTAAGTGGTATCATCTCTGGATCTGGCGGGTCGAAGTCTGTCAGGTGGAAGCAGGCTCGGTCGAAAAGCAGTGGAAGCGTGCAGCGCCCCGTGCTCCCGTGTCGGTTCTTAGCCACGCTCCAGCGGAGCCCGCCATGGCCGGTGTGGTCGATCTCCTCCGTCCAGAGCATAATTACTTGATCTGCATCCTGCTCGAGCGCCCCCGAGTCGCGCAAGTGGTGGAGCCCCGGCTCGCCATCCACCCCAGCTCGAGACAGCTGCGAGAGAGCAATCACGTTGACGCGGAGCTCTCGCGCAAGAGACTTTAGCCCGCGGCTGATCGTAGACACCTCCTCGACGCGGCCACGCTTCGAGCTCGCCTGGTCGGACATGAGCTGCAGGTAGTCCACGACGATAAAATCAACCCCCCCCATGTCGCTCGATGCCCGTCTGGCCATCGACCCGAGTCGCCCAACGGAAGTCCCGTAATCCTCAAATATCTGCAGCTTCCATCCGCTCATGCGGCCCGCGGCTCCAACCATGTCGCGGCGATCAGCGGCGTCGAGGTAGCCGCTTCGAAGGTGGTAGCCACTCACGTGGGACTCGCGTGACAGGACGCGCTGAGCGATCTGCTCCGTGGACATCTCCATGCTCACGAAGAGGACCTTAGCGCCGCCGCTACATAGGTTCGCGGCCACGTTAAGGGCAAACACCGTTTTCCCCACACCAGGGCGGGCCGCAATCAGCGTGAGCTCACCGGGCCGGAGACCGGCGGTCATGTGGTCGATCGCGTGGTAGCCGATCTTCCAGCCTTTCTGCCGCTCGTGCTGCGGCCGATCAAGCGCGGTGAAGACCTCAGTCATCAGGTCTTCGATGGACCCGCCCACCGCCCCACCGAGAACCTGTCTGCCGACTGAGAATATGGCGGATTCCAGACCGGCCAGCAACGCGTCGAGCGCCGCGGACTTGTTGACGGACAGCCCACGCGCCTGCGAGAGACCGTCCTCGCAGACGGCCATGATGGCCCGACGCGTGCTATCACGGCGAATTATGCTCGCGTGGTGTGCGATGTGGGCCGTTGACGTAACGGCCGACATCAGCTCCATAATCCCGGACTCTCCGCCAAACCAGTCGAGCTTCCCGTCCGTTCGGAGCTGCGTGACGATGGAAACTATGTCGACCGGGGCCGGGTCACGGGCCAACTTGTAGACCGTCCCTACGAGCACACCGAGGCGTTTGTCGGGGAAGTCCTCCGGCCTAGCTATGGCCTCCACCGTGGCGGCTTTGCCAGGACACAGCAGAAGGGCGCCCACGAAGGCGCTCTGTGCCTCCTGCACCACGGTCATTCGGGAGCCCCTAGGCCGACACGCCCGAGGAAATTAGCGAGGTACTGCGCGTAATCAACCGCGGCGTTGCCCCCTCGCACGATGCAGAGCCCCGGAATCAGCCGCTCACCCGGACGGAGAGCGTTCGTTTGTGGCCGTTTACGGCCTTTCTCTTTTCTCTTATTCCCAATAGAGGAAGGTTTGCGCCACTGATGCGACATTGCCTTCACCAGACCCTCGCGGCACTTTGCCACGACGGCCTTGATCGTCACCCCCTCCCCGCTGAGACAGCGGCCATCCTCGTCTAGGACCCCTCCCGGGCACCGGAAGGCCCCGCGGGAAAACTCGTGGGGGATGGCGAGCCTCCGGGTTCCGCCGCCGTTCCAGCGCGCCCAGAGGCTTGCCCTGGCGGTCGTGAGCAGACCGGCCCGCACGAGTGCCTTTTCCCACCTCTGGATTGTCCGGGTCGTGACAGCGAAGCGCTCGGCGAGATCCGACTGCAAGACCCAGGTATACCGACGGTCCTTCCCGCAGGCCCGGACCAACTCCTCGAAGAGGAGGCGCGCGCCGAACGGGACTCGGAGTTCCCGCATTGCGTCGGCAAAAACCGATGATTGGTAGAACGCGCGGGAGTTTCTGGTACTATAGGCATCAGACATGGTTGTTCTGTGGTTGGGCAACCGGTTTATGGCAGGCACCTCACACAGCGCACGTGACGTGCCTGCCGACTTATTCACTCGGTGGCCGACCGCCGACCGCCGAGGCAGCCCCTGGCTTTTACTCACAGGGTTGCCTCGGTAGGGTAGAGACCGGCAAATGGGTTGCCCTCGTCCTCGACCTCGACCTCGACCTCGACGGGGGCTTCGACGCTGACCGAGAACTGCGCGTCCTCGGCCTCGACGGGGTCCAGCCTTTGGGTAGAGCCGCGCAGGATTGCGTCGACGGTCGCGGTGGCTTCCGCCGAGGCGGAAGCCGGGTAGTGGGCCATGTCCTGCAGTTCTTCCACGGAAAGCATTCCCATGGTGACTTCGGGACAGGACAGCCGGATGAGGAAGGCTGCTGCCCGGTAGGCCAGCATGAGCGCTGGGGTCTTCTGGTAGGCGTCGTTCGAGGTCCAGCCCGCATTTTTAGCAAGCTCCATCGACACGGGAATGGATTCGACGATGCCTCCGTCTTCGGCCAGTTTTGCCCAGGCGGTCACGGTGAGCGCATTTCCAGTGCCCTCGTAACGAAACCGGATCGGCCCACGAAAGACGCCTGATCGGTTCGCGAGGGCGATCAGGAATTTGGACGAATACCCCGGAGTCCCTTTAACCACGAACACGTTCTGGAGTGCGCTCTGTGGGTCGCACCCAAGGGTTTCTGCCTGGTGTAGGACTATGGCGATGTCCGCTGGTTTCCCGCGGAACTGCTTCGGGCATAGGTCGGAGGTCGACAGAGCCTTAGCGAGGCCCCACCGGTCGGCCTTTTTCCGCTCGTAGAGCGTTACGTCCGGCTGTTCTTTCTTGGCGTCCATGTTATTCCTCGGTAAGTGCCCACATGGGCAGGGAAACAGTCTCGATACCACGCCCTGAGTATCCCGGCCACTCGCCGGAATCGAGGCATTGGCGGTAGGTTTTGGCAGCTCGAAGGATTTCGAGCTCGCCATGGTGGACGGCGACGTCGTCGAGCTTGATCACTCGCACGAACTCGGCCTTGTTCTCGGAGCGCATCATCTCGTCCGATGTCTCGACGACAACGAACAGAAACGCTTTGGGCTCGAGCCCCGCCGCGGCGGCAGCTCGGAGGTAGAAGGCCGCTTGGCGGTGATAGCTCAGTTTGGGCACGCTCCGGTGGAACTCCCAGGCGTTACGGCTCGTTTTCAGATCCACCGCGATCCCGGCATTTGCGAACACGTCTAGGCGAGCTTTCGCGGGACACCCGTCGAGGTCGAATAAGATGGTGAGCTCTCGACGGCCTCGAAGCAGTCCCGATTCGGCCAGCTGCCTGTTGGTGAGGACCGCGATTGCGGCCCCGTCGGCCAGGCGCCGCTCGTCCGCGTTCAGCACTAGCGCCCCAGGTTTCATTTCTCCGGTGAACCGCGCCCAGGCCGCCTTGCCGGCGGTGGTACGCCTGTCGACCACGGGGGCAACCGGGAGCATTGCCGCCACCTTTTCTGGCTCCAGCACCAGCATGTGGACGGCGGTACCGACCCTCATGGCTGAGCTCTGCTCGCCCCACTCGTGAGCCCGGAGGTGGGCAGGCGTCTTCCCGAGTAGTACCGCCGCTTGGGAGTTGGATAATCCCGGGAGCGCGAGGTACTCCGCAAAGGGCATGTTTTCAATGATTTTGGATCTCATGTGGTGTTTCTGTTGAAAAAAGCGGCAAGGGGGCCTCGGAAAAGGACGCGGAAACCCCCTCGCCAAACCCTTGCCGCGCCCGACGGGTGGGCTGGGTTAGAGGCGCTTACGCGGCTCGTTGATCCCCTCGATGGTGCAGTTGGCCGCAACCATCGTTGCAAGGCCGAGGAAAATACAGCAGAGGCCGGCCATGATGGCGCCGGCGCACACGGCTACGGAGACACCATCAGAGGCCCGACAGGCGAGCACAAGGCCGACGAGAAACACGACGGCGAGGGCGGCCAGCAGCTTCACTGTGCCGCCTCCAGGTAGACCTCGAGTCCACAGGGCTGGTCTGGCGCGGCTGCAAAGTACGCTCGCACCTCGTCGGCAACCCCGGTAGCTGGCTGAAAAACGGCGTAGAGCAGGCCATCTCCGGGGTCCAGACCTACCTCCAGTAGCCGGTATCCCGTCAACGCGGACAATGCGACGACAGCAATCGACCGGCGAGGTTCGCCCCGCTTAGGCGTCGCATGTAGCCTAGCGGTGGAAAGGTTATTTAGCCTCACGGTCAACTGCCTCCTCAGGCGCGGGCGCCTGTTCGACGTACACGCCGCTCCAATATACGCCGGAACCGTCCCGGTCGGAATCTCCTGACCATTCGAGGACGAGCCCAGCGGCGGCGAACCGGGACGCAGTGCCTTCCCCCCAGACGCGATCGAGGGCGTCCAATACGTCCTCCTCCTCCTCGTCGAGGCTATCCTCAACACCGAAGTAGACGTAGGTGCCGTGGTTCTCCATCTTCGGCGCCGAGGCGCCGAGCAGCCGCCGGACTGCGTCGGCGACGGGCTCGGGCGCGGGCGCGGGATCGGGCACGGGATCGGGCACGGCCGTCGGTATGGGCGCGGGCGCGCCCGCCCGCACAACGCGTACGCCTAGCCAGTAGGCGCCCGTGCGCCCGTCGCGGTCGGAGTCCCCGGACCATTCGACCGCGAGCCCCGCGGCCGTGAACCGGTCCGCCGTACCGGCGCCCCAGACGCAATCGAGGGCGTCCAATACGTCCGGACCGGACTGGTTGTCCTGGACGCGGAAATAGGCCGCGTCCTCCGGGTAGTCGCCGAGTAGCGCGTCGTCGCCGAGCAGCCGCCGGATCGTGTCGCTTATCGTGGTCGTGGTCTCGTTCGTCATGTCGTGGTTGTGGTTGTGGTCGGCACCAGCGCCGACAGCCACATCTTCGGCGGAACGCGGCGGAAGCGCAAGCACCAAATGCCGCCCGAACGCAGAAAGGCCGAGGCAGCGGCGTATCTGCGGCAACTGTAAGGGGTTACGTCTGCCGAGAAAAGTCGGGAAGTTATTAAGCCGTGAGCGCGGGCGGGTTACGGACCTCGGTCAGCTGATGGCACCTGCAGAGCGCGCAACTCATGGTAGAATAGGGACTTGCGTTCAGTTGGGACGGCCTGGAGACCACCCGGCGAGAGCCACCTCGACCGCGTCGCGGAAGCGCGGTGCTGTGCGCAGTCCGGCCTCAAGCTCGACGCCCAGCTCGAGCGCCCCGCCCAGCGACAAGCGCCGGTCGACGCGCGCCAGGCAAGCGGCGTGCGAAGGCCGCCGCTCGAGGAACAGGCTCGCTGCCGCGAGGCCCGCGCACAGGAGCCCGACGGGCCAGGCCGCGAGCTGCGTCTCGGCGCGCGCAACGAGCACGGTGAACAGGCCCGCGAGCAAGCCGCCGAGGCTCGCCTCCACGAGCGCGTTCGCCAACCCGCCGCAGTACGCGAGCCGCGCGGCGCCGCTCGGGCTCAGTTGGCGCACCAAGGCGTCCTCAACGCACGGTCGCTTCGAGCGAGCGGTCCGGCTCGGGTAGCGACGCGCGGAAGCGCTCCGGCAGCGACTCGAGCTGCACGTGCGGCGGAGGCGCAAGTGCCTATATATCAAGTGGTTATGTCACGGACGGCCTCTCCGCCTTTACTAAATCCTTAGCTAAATCCTTAGCTAAATCTAAGTTAACGGGGCCCGATTAGTAAAGGGTTTAGTAAAGGGTTCGGACGACTGCCGGTCGCTCGCGCGATCCTCGCGGCTGCGGTCTATGCCGATGTTAGGTATCTTATCGCAATGGGCTAAGACGCCTAAACTGTGACCGGGGTCCCGGTCGTCGATAGCACCGATTACGATCTGCCGCAGCGCCGCCGAACCGTCCTGCTCGCATCCATCGCCTAGCCGAAGTCCGAGAAGTGTCACTTGCACTAGTGCTAGTGTCTGATAATGTGCTCCAATAAGAGGCACTCATGGCTCACACCTACGACTTATCGAGCACGCTCTCGCCCAACTGGACCGCGATGTGGGACTTGGCTTGGTTCGGTATCCCCGCCAGCGACCCAAAGCCTGGGCCCGACTGGACTTACGGTAATTGGGACCTCGCAAATTTCCACGAGATTAACCCCGCGGCCTATCCGGGAGTTCCGTACGCCACGCACGACCCGGCCGCCTGTGCGCCCTACTACGGCTTCGGCGACCACCGCCAAGTCGCGAGCTACTTTCGCCCGCTCGTTGGGCCATATAGCTCCAGCGGCCAAGACGCGGAAAGTCGGGCGAAGCGCGACCTCGACCTCGGGCTGTTGCGGCGTCCGTCGGACCCGCGAGCGCGACTCGACGCGTGGATTGTGGAATTGTACACACTCGGCTACACGTCGCAGGCCGGTTATGCGGGCGGAGACGCCGGTTACGACGCCGTTGCCGACTACCGGTGGCAGGCGCTGCTGTCGGCCATGGAGCGCGCTACAGCGGCAGGGCTGGCGTCCTGCGTGACCGGCGCGCTAAATTTGAGCCGCGTATTTACCCCGCCCCAGACCCCGGACCCATATCCGACGACACAGGCCAAGATGGATGCCACCGTCGCCGACTTAGTCACCATCGTGGACGCTATCCTGGCGTCTGCCGCTGGCCTCCAGATCGGCGGTCGCGCGCTACTCTTCGTTTGGGTCGGAAACGACGTACTCTTTACTCCAGGGGAACTCGAGACCGTGTTCGAGACTGCCCGCACAACCACGGGGAATGATTTCTATGTGGTCGCGCCAAGAAACTCGGGCGCGACCACTCCGTTGGCGTGGGCCGATGGAATTCACCCATGGTCCGGAAACAACGAATGGGCGCTCGCTGTCGGGGGCACCACGCGGGCGAAATCCGCGGACTGGACCGCGAAGAGGCACGACCCCTGGATCGCGCAATTGCCGAGCTACCCAGGGCGCGTCGTTATGGGGAGTGTGTTCCCAGGTTTCGAGGACTGGGCGAAAGGGTTTGGCCAAGATTTGGACCGCGATATTCCTAGGTCCGAAGATTTGGTGCTCGGCCAATTTGATTACTTCGGCTCTGCCCCTGGCCTGACTGGCTATCTCGCCCAGACCTGGAACGACTTCCCCGAGGGCTCGAATTGGGAGCCACACGTCTCGACGGCCGCCGCAGAGCTCGAGTGGTTGACGGAAGGGTTTGCGTCCCTGTTTGGCGAGTCCTTGGTGGCGGCCGAGACCGCTGCTTTACGCGCCATGTGGACGGGCTACGGCGTGTCGCGTGCTTGCACGCCGCCGAGCGCTGGCGGTGGCCCCAGGATGTCGGGCCCGCGGCACGAATCCCCCACCTACTCGCCGTCCAGAAATTCACCGACCGCTGGCAAAGGAGCCTAATGGAACTCGCGCACGTAACGCTAATGGAGGGGGAAACTCTGTGGTTGGTCGCTCGCCCGACGACGCCGGCCAACGCCACGCTATACCGGGCGCAGGTGTCGGCGGCCACGCTGCAGCTTTTCGGCCCCGACTCGGACACCGCGCTAGTCACGCGCACGCTCGCGCTGACGGCCGACCCTGGCTCTGCGGACTACGCCCAATGTATGTTTTCTGCGCTCCAGACTGACGAGTGGTGGGGCCTGGGTGGGGGCTACACGTTTTGGACCCTTTTGCGCCCGTCGGATTACCCGATGCAGGGCGGGCAGGTCTACCGCGTCGAGGTCTCCCTATCCGCCGGGCACACTACGCCAACATGGCCACTAATTGACGACTACGGCGACATTAAGCTCCTATGGGTGGTTGCCGTTAAATCGGCGGTGAGCGCTTGAAGCCAAGCCCCAAGGCCGCGCTCGCCATATTCCGGTCGCTGCTCGAGAAAGACGACTATGAGGGCTGGAAGCGCGTGGTTGTCTCGACGATACAGATCGCGCTTGCGGACGGGTTCTTGCGCGCGAACAACGGCTCGATCGTTCTGGACGCGATGACCGGGCAGCCTATCTTCGACGAGGCCCGGCTGCACCCCGATTGTGCTCGGGCCCAAGCCGCAATCCGCGACTATATGCTCGGCAAGCCGCAAGAGAACGTCGCGCTAGAAGTCTCTAACAGGACCACGATCGAGCCCACCCCAGAGGCCCTCGCCCTCATGGGGCTGCGCATGGCCAAGTTCTCCCGCGAGCGCGATGACGGGACGACCGAGCTAGTGGAGGTCACCGCCATAACCCCGGGGGGCGGGGATGGCGTCTGAATCACCTCCCATGGAGGTGAAGATCCGCCTCTCGGCAAACGCCGCGCGGCTGATGCGCTCGCGGGCACCGGCGATTCTGTACGAGGGGCCTGCTCGCACGGGCAAGTCGTTCACGCTTGTAACCTACGCTCGGCTTCTCTGTGAGTGGTTTCCGGGCGTCAAGATACTTTTTGTGCGACAGACGCGGAAGAGCCTGAACCACTCGATTCTTACGCTGTGGGAAGATGTCCTCGGTCCCGATCACCCTGCGATCAAACCGCCGAAGACCACGCGAAACCGTGATGAATACTGCTTCCCTTACGCAGAGCAAGAGATCGACGGGGCCCAATATCGCGGCGTCTCTGAGGTCCACCTGATCGGGATGGACAATCCGGAACGGCTGATGAGTACGGAATATGACGTCATATTCGTATTCGAGGCCACCGAGTTGACCCTCAGGGCTTGGTCACTCGCGCAATCGCGCTTGTCGCGCGGACACCTTCCGTGGAACTTCATGGTGGCCGACTGCAACCCGGCTTCGGCGACGCATTGGCTTAACCTCATGGCGGATGAGCGGGCTATGATCGGCGACGCCGAGACGGACCGGCCCAAGATGCTGCGGATTCGCACGAAACTACAGGATAACCCCAAGTTCTGGGACGCGTCTCGCGGCGCCTGGACTCCTCAGGGCAACGCCTACAACCGAGTCCTGGACAACCTCCCACCCGTGGAACGCGCACGGCTCCGCGACGGGCTCTGGGTGTCCCAATCCGGGCAGGTATATGCAAATTGGGACCCCGACAAGCACGTCGTCCAGGGTAAGCTCGAGCTGCGGGACGTCCATGGCACAAAGCGTTGGTGGCTCACGGCCCTCGATCTGCAGGGTCTCGAGCGCGTGTTCGCGGACCGCCGCGTTGCCTGGTTCGGGATTGCTGTCGACTGGGGGTATCTTCCGGACCCCGGATCGGCCGCGCTCTACGCCTTCGACGACCGCGGAAGGGCCTTCGTTTGCGAGGAGTGGCACGTCACCAAGAAAGGGTTAGACTGGTGGGCTCAGAAGATCTTGTGGTGGCAAAAAAAGTACGACGTACGGGCGATTGTCTGCGATACGCCGCAAGAAAAGGTAGATGCGCTGAACGTGATGCTGCATGGAAAGCTGAACAGCCAGGGCGATCCGATTGCGCAGGTTGCGAAGAAAGGGCCCGGTTCGATCATGGCTGGAATCGACATCGTGCGTTTTGCTCTCGACGACGACGAAGAGGGCGAGCCCCGGCTTCGCTACCTCGCTACCGCCTCCCAGATGGAGGACCCGTATCTCCGCGAGGTTATGGCCCCGACTGGCGGTGTAAAAGAATACCCTGGTTACATCTATGCGCCTCGCGAGGACGGGAGGCCGAACAAGGAGCTTCCCGTCGACCGGAACAATCATGCCCTCGACCGCGATCGCTACATGGCGACCTACGCTTGGGGCAACGCCCACAAAGCAAGAGTCGAGCCCGCCGAGCCGCCTACTCCGCTCGACATCGACATCGAGTTTGACCTCGCTCAACTTCGGCGCGATCAGCGCCAGAAATCCCGGAGACCCAGAGTATGAAGCCCTTCTATGACAGTGCCGTTAACCGCTGGGAAGCGATGATTCGCGACCAGAACGCCGACTCGGCGGGAAGGAGCCGCCTCAAAGATGTCCAGTTCTCGCTTGAGTCACTCGATCGAGCGCCGACCAACACGGTGTGGGAATACATCACTCTGATGCTGCCCCAACTTGTATGGACTAACCCAGCGATCTCAGTGTCCTCGTACATCCCAGGTCGAGCCCGATATAACACGGTCGGGCAAAAGTATGCCCTCGAGGCGCTCATGAGGCAACAGGGGTGGGCCCGTATTTGGGCGCAGGTCTTCTGCGATGCCCTGGCTTGGCGTGGCGTCACGATGGTAACCACCGAGCGCAACCTTGCGCCTCGGTATATGGACGGACTCGACCTCGTCGACTGGGAGGGGAAGAAACGTCGAGTGGAGTCCAAGACCACAATGCTTTCGATTCCGAAACTGGTATACATCCACCCCGAGGACTTTTTCATCGACTCCGAGGTGCGGACGCGCGACCAGGCTCGTCGCATGGGGCACCGCTGGACGGACTCGCGCGCGCGTCTCCTGAGGCTGGCCGAGGATGATAAGACGTGGAACCGCGACGCGATTAGAGGCGCTCAAAAGGGCAGCGCCCTGGATGACGACCTGGTAGTCCTTGAGCAAATGTACGTCCCCAACTACTTCGACCCCGTTGCCCTCGACGCCTACGACGGCGACGAGAAGCCTGGCGAGGACGAGCTGCACCATGGGACGCTCTACACGATGATCAAGGGCTCGAGCGGTGGCATCGATGCCCAGTCTCCTCGCGTCTACCGCGGCCCAGCGAGTGGTCCGTACGAGCTGTACGAGTGCATCCCTCAGCCAGGGAAAAGGGTCAATGGGGCTCCCCTCGGCGTCTGCTGGCCCCAGATCGACCTCGATGGCCGGGTCGGCGAGGCACTCAACCGTTCCGGCGAGTCCTATAAGCGGCAGGTGATCGCCACGGCAGCTATTGCCGAGGCGTTGATCAATAACGAAAACGACGCTGTGGTGAGCGTCAACATCGCCTCGGAGGCGATGCAGGGCGGCATCCGCGAGATCGAGGTCGGGGGCCCATCAGAGCAGCTGATTCGCGCGTACGCGATGACGCGAGACAGCCTCAACCGGACGCTCGGCCTCTCGGACTCACAGCGAGGTTTCGCCCAGAAGGACACGACGGCCACCGCCGAGAGTATCGCGGACAAGTCGATGGACGTGAAAATCGCCGGCATCCGTGCCCCACTACACGCGTCAGCCGAGCGTCAGATCGCGGTGGCCAACTGGCACATCGAGCACGACGATGAGTTCCTGATCGCGTTGCCGGACGAAGCGCGCATCAGGGGCCTGGAGATGCTGCAGGAGGGCGGCTTGCCCCTCACGGACGAAATGATGCGTGAAGACGACGGGGCTATCACGATCTGGCAGGGAGGCGACGCCCTCAAGGAAGCACCGATCAGCCCGTTTGACGCCCAGACTGTCCGCATCGAGGCCATGACCATGGAGCGAACCAGCGAGGCTATGCAGCAGCGGCGAGCACTCCAATCCGCGGAGCTAACGGGCAAGGCCCTCGAGATGCTCGCCATGAACCCAGGGTTCGATGCCCGTGGCTGGCTCGAGGACATGGGACAGCGCATGAACCTTCCCGGCCTCGGCAAGTACTTGCCGAGCAAACCGCAGCCAGGAGCCCCAGGAGCCCCAGGAGCCCCAGGAGCCCCAGTTAGCGACCCAGGGCCAGGAGGCTTCCCTGGGAACCAAAGCGGCGCCATGGCGGCGCAGGGGGCCATTTAGGTGGTGCTCTACGACTTCGAGGGCGAGGACGGCCAGAGCGAGACGCTTGCGTATCCGATGGGGGCTTCTCCACCGATTGGCGCGACCATCACGCACGAAGGCCGCAGGTTAACTCGCGTCGCCTCCAGAATGCAGGCGCCAATCGTCCGGGCAAGTGTGGCCCACGTCTCCCGGATTCTCCCAACATGGCAGCCGGGGGCCAGCGCCTACACAAAGGAAGGCTACGCAATCATCGAATCCCAGGCCGATATCGACCGGATCGAGAAGGCGAATCCAGGCATGCACTGGTCCCGCGACGTATTTGACGAGCCCGAGGCGAACGCTCAGGGCAACGACTAACCCCGAGGCATAGGAACAACATGAGCGACACCCAAGAGCCCCCGACCCCCGAAGAGACGTTCAACGCGCACTTTGACACCGCGTGGAATCGCAGTATGGGGGGCGCCGAGGAACCGGCAGAGGAAGAAAATCGGGCAGAAGAATCCGGCGGTTTTTCAGGAAATCCGCTGGACGCGGCGTCTGATAATGTGCAGGATGCGGGCGTTGAAAACCCTGGCGTGTTCGATCCGAAGTCGATGGCGACTGCCTACGACGAGATCCACCGCGCCGGCCTCGACTCCCTCCTCGCGGGTAAGGGCGAGGCTGAGATCCTCGCGTTCGGCAAGGAGCTTGGGGTAGCCCGAGCGCAACGCGACCGCGAGTTCTCTGCGAGGCAGACTCAAAAGCCCGCCCACGGTGGCAATTTGGGGGCTGCTGTGGACCCTGTGGACGCCGAGGCACCCGATGGCGACGGTGCTTCAGCTGAAGCGGGTTCCTCCGCAGAGCTTCCAGACTTTACCCCACTGGTGGAAGAGTTCGGAGAAGACGCCGCCCGTCCGATTATCGACGCCATCGAGGCGCTCTCCCGCGACAACGCGGCGCTGCGATCTCGGTTTGAGGCCCAGGAGCAGGAGCGCCAACTCGCTCCGGTTCTCAAGCAGGCCGAGATGATCTTGGACGGTCTGGTGCGATCGCACCAGGATCTTTCCAAACCCGAATCTCGTGAAAAGGTGATTGTGGCCGCCAACAAGCTGGCGCTCGCATATCCGGAGAAGTACGGCGCCCTCCCCATCGGCGAGGAGCGCTTGTCCGCAATCCTGAAGGATGCAGCCCTGCTAGAACTCGGCCCAGCCACCTCGAGCGAGAAGCCCGCCACCCCGCGTCGAAAGGCTCAGGCGCCCGCTGGAAACAGCAACCGAACTACGACCCCAAAAGGAAGCACCCTAAATGATGGGTTTGACCGTGCATGGGAGAAAAACTTCGGCCGCGGCACCTGAGGCTCAAGGCCGTGGGCGGGATCACTTTCTACCACATAGGTAACACATGGCTGGTCTTACAGACCTCTTCGCGGACACCGTCCGCGAGACGAGCGAAACCGCGCTCGGCGGCAACAAGGGGTACCTCAACCTTGTTCAAGCCGCACGCTACACCAACAACTTCCTTATCGGCGGCAAGACCGAAGAGGAGCTGCTCCATACGGGGCAGACCATCCGGCGCACGCTCTACCTGTCCCCAGAAAATGTGGGCAAGCGCTTCGGCGGTGCGGGTCTCCGGTTCAACTGGGAGAACCGCCAGATCGGCACCAAGGTCACCACGCAGATGTCGTTCTACGCCAACTACCTGGCGTGGGACGAGCTCGAGCTCGACCTGAACGCTGACTCAACGATGGGCAAGGAGTACATCCGCGCCAAGTTCAACGACATCCTGAGAGGGAAGTTCCAAAACCTCGCTCAGACCACTGCGACACAGTTTGAGAACGAGAACTGGGCGCCTGGAAACCAGGCGGCCATGCGAACCAACTTCACGGCCCCGATGTCGATTCCGTACTACATTACGGAACAGGACGACTTCATCCCGTTGGATTCCACTGGCGCAGCACTGTCCGACGTGCTGGGCCTTTCGCCCGTCACCTATCCGAATTTCGCAAACCAGCGCGTTACCTACTCGACGGTAGGCGGCGACGCACCTGATGGCAGCGACATGGTTGGTGCTTTGCTCCATGCGAGCAACCTCGCTACCTTTGAGCCGCTTCCGATGAACCCGGAGCACGGCGTCGATGCGACCGCGCCAAACGTCGTGTTCTGTTCGGACAGCGGCCTGCGCTACCTGACGGGCTCCTTCCGGCAGGGGCAAGATCGTTGGGGGTCCCGTGAGCTCGGTTACGGCATGGTCCTCGGGAATATGTATTTCCGCAACATCTCGGCCTTGGGCTCTGCACTTCTGTACGAGCCTAACGGCGGCGGTGCTTTGGTCGCTGAAACCACGGCCAGCACGGGCGGCGTCTCCGGCGCGACGGGCGTCACGGGTCCGCGCTTCTATGGAGTCACCAAAAACGTCATGCAGCCGCTCTTCATGCGGGACCGCTACATGGAGCCCGGTGAAGTTACAAACCTCACGTCTGCAGGTGCTCCGAACGAGTACGTGCAGGTCTTCAAGACGTACAACCAGCTTGTGTGCTGCGACCGCAGCAAGCTGTTCATCGTCTCTCCCTCCGCCGCACTCTAGGAGCCAACTAACATGAGCTGTACTTGGGACACCCTACCGGGTAACTACGGCGCGGCCCCCCGCGTCATCGACTACCACTTCCTCTGCCACGGTGCGATCACCTATGGGCTGATCTACACCCTCGACCTGGAGACGGCGATCGCGGCCACCGGTTACATGGCCACCACAACTGCCGGTCCGGTGGATAGCGCGACGGACGCCGTTCGCGTGGTGGCCTTGGAAACCGTTTCTTCGGCCCAGGCGACTGCCGGCTACCGCGGAAAATTCCGGCTGCAGGGTCCGGTCGAAGTGGTTGCGGTCGGTGCTGGCATCGCCAAGGAGGTCGCCGTTGCGAGCGACGCATCCGGTAATGCCATTGCTGCCATCACGGGCGACACGGTTCTTGGCAACTCGTTGGCCGCGCTTGGTGCCAGCGCCACCGGAACCATCTGGTTCTACGGGGCGGCGATGGGCGAATCGGCTATCGTCTGATCTCGCCTCGACTAGCTCCCCCGGCGTCCTTCGCGGACGCCGGGGCGGGCTTCCACTAACTTCTCACCCAAAACGTCATGTCCCTCACCGCCCGCAGAGCTATCGAGTACGTGACGCAGATCCTGGGCGGCTCGGTCTCCGACGAGATCAGCGCCCTCGCAGTGCTGAATGAGGCCGGCGAGCTGCTCGAGGGGTCGAGAGAGTGGGCCTATCTCGTCCGCTCAACTGGAGACCTCCACTTTCGTCCGACGGTCACGGGCTCGGCCGCGAGTTTCGGCTACGCGACCGGCCTGCTAACCCTGGTGGGCGGCTTCTCGGCCTACACGTATGTCCCCGGCGATACCGTCAGCATCGACATTGCGGGTACGACCTTCGGGACGTACCACATCAATTCGAAGGCCAGCGCTGACGCGCTGACAATCCAGCACACGCTGTCCGCGGACATTCCGGCGGTACTAAACTTCACAGTCCACACCTCGAGGATCCAGCTCTCCACGGAGGTCGGGCGCATTCTGAACGTCTATGGGACCGACGGATTCACGCGCACCGCGTTTGCGTCCACGGCGTCGGAACTCATGCGGATCGACACGCTTGCCCTCGTCCAAAACAGCTTCGTCACGGGATACGCGCTCCAGTATAACCAGGCAACGCCAGCCTCTCAGCCGGTCCCTACGCTCCTCCTGTGGCCGCAGCCGAGTGTCCAGGAGTACGACGCGCTTTCCGTAGTCTATCTGCGCAACTGGCCAGAACTGACGAGCGATGCCGACATCGTTCCGATCCCTGCCTACATGGAGGGGCTCTATTTCCAGTTCGTCCGCGCTGTGGCCGCAGGGTACGACGCCGGTGAGTCGGTTTCGCAGCGGATGGAAGCGGCGGCCAAAGCTGTGGCCGTTGTAATGAACGGTCCTCAGTATCAAATCGCCGCGAACCGCGACGCCGCGGGTCAAAGCAAGATCGGGACCATCGCCAAGACGGCGGTCAGGTCGCAGTCTCGGGCCGCCGGATATGACCCGATTGGCGGAACTCCTACAGACAACCTTTTCACCACCTGAGGTAACTAATGGCCCTGCATTCACAAGCACACGGTTCGATTCTGCCGCCACTTGAGCGTAAGGCGTACACACTCAATGCTAACGCTGCCCTGACAGCTGCCTACCCGTATGACGGCTGGGGCTCGAATGGAGCCGTGTCGGGCTCTGCTATCTGGGCTGGTCTGACGGCGGGAACGTTCGAGGTTGTGATCGAATCGATATTCTTCCGCTCAAACACTACGATGGTGGAGATCACTGAGATTGGCGGAGCACCGCCAGAAGTGTTCCGATTTGCGTCCGCATCAGGCTTTTCCCTTCAGTTCTTAGACGTCAAGATCGCTTGCCGTGACGGGTTTGCCGTGTCAAGCATGGGCACAGATGGGTGTATCATCACGTTCCGCGTCCACAAGTACGCGCAGGGCTAGGCGGAGATGTTTCCGGCATCCGGAAGCTATACGGTTGTGTCCGTTGCGGCAGCGACTACAGACCCACGGTTTCCCGCCGACGGGAAAGGTCTAGCTACCACGGGGACACTTGCCTCTGGTGCCGCAGATGCCTCTTTCGTGCGATTCGCCGACGAGAGTATTATAACCTTCGTCACCTGCCCATCGCCCTCCGCTGGCTACCACATCCTGAAGTTATATCACGGTGACGGCACCCTAGCAGCGGAGTACCACGGTGTAGGATCGAGCGCATCTGCACAGGACTCCTTTGACGTCGGACCTGACGGGATTCGCCTAACGGGCAATTGGTACTTCCTAAACACGTTGTCGGCAGGCAGCACGCTCGGAAGGTGGACGATCGGCTTCAAGGTGATTACCGGGAGTGTCCCCAGATGACGAGCACGCCACTTCCCTACCCGCGTCGTGGGCTTGACGAGAACCGATCGCACGAGCAGCAACCGCTCGAGACTACGGGCGAGATGCTCAACATGCGACCAGTTGACCCCACCAATGGTCGCACCAGGGGCGCACAACGCGCTGGGATGCGCAAGCACATCGAGACGGCGCTAGGATCCGCGGTGCGCGTCGTCAGGGCGGCCGTGTACGAGTCTAAGGCCGTGGCCTACGAGGCACTCCAGGGCGACCTAGATACCGACCCAGACCTGGAGCTGATATCGGAAGAGTGGGCCACAAAGACAAAAGCCTACAAGTCCGTTTTGAACGTCGAGACGGACTTGTCCGGGAACGTCTACGCGATCTCGGGGAACACTGTCGAGAAGCGCAACCCCGACAAGGCGCTCCTGTGGACCTTCGCCGTCCCGCTTGCAGACTCTAAGTTTACGATCGGCCCACTCGTGATTGATGAGGTTGGCGGAGTATACGTAGCTGTTGACGGTGGCGACGCGAAGCCTAAGGGGGCGGCGGTATACAAGATCGAGCAGCAGCAGATCGCCAACAGCTTTGACACGGAGCCCGTGCTGGCGTGGACCTGGACGCTTGACCTGTGGTGCCGCGAGCTCGCGCTCCACAGTGGCACCCTAAAGATGCTGGTTCAGGACAATCTAGCGCATATCTCCAAGGTGAGAACCCTGGTGAACGTGAACCTCGCCATCCCAGACGAGATCGCGCCCATCGTTGTGCCCTATCCGTCTACTTGCATGGCGGTGAAGGCCGATGGCAGCGTGGTAACAGGTCACCCGGCGCTTGAAGGGCGCGACACGAATCCGCTGTTTCCCGGCATTGGAGTTCCGCTCGAGCAGTGGAACCTCGGGAACCTAAGCGAAGACGACGCTGTAGTCTGGGCCGACCTGCGCGCAGAAGACATCGTGGGTGACGATGGAGACATGGTGACTGCCTGGTTCGACGTCTCGGGCAATGGTCGCAATCTATACGAAGGCCATTATCCAAACGGACAGAAAAATCCGGTACCGCCTCCAACGATCCGGAAGGTTGGAAGCACGGGCACGCCGTCGGTCTACTTTAATGGAATGCAAGGCCTGTTCTCACTCCCTGGTGGCGGGACCGATGCCCAGCGTGATAACTGCCTAAGCCTTGTCCCAAACCACGGCGATGGCGCATTCTGCATTTTTATTCTGTGCCGACCGGAAACGAGTAAGGCCACGGACGAGATAGACGGGGTGGACGCGAGTATCGACGCCACACGGTGGCTGTTCGGTCAACTGCACCACTCGAAGTTCCAAGGCGACGCCACAGGCAGCTTCGACACTGGATACACAGAGGCGCATCGCACCTCGATCTTCGTTAATTCGAAGGTCCTGACGACCCCCACGGCAACGACGGCCTACACATGGTCGGGCGTCCACGATCAGGCGTGGGGGGAGCACGCTCCTGGATACCTACGAGCAATCACCTCGAGTACGGGCGCCACGTCAATCGCTTACACCGACGCTACGGGTGGTGACGACGAGCTGCTGCCGGCGAACCGCGGGGCTGGGACGGCGGGCTGGCCAATCCAGGGCCAGTTCGATGACCCGGCGGCCGATTCACCGGGTGAGGGACTGTGTCTCATCACGATGATGAACTGTGGTGGTCTAAACGAGTACAAGATCGCCGTTGATGGGGTCTATCTGACCGGAGTCTCCTTCACGGCCACCTCGGGGACACCATTCGCGAGTCTAGATATTGGCGAGCCGGTCCACCTCTGGATTGATGGAAACGACGTCGCAATGGTCGTGTTCTCGGGCACGGTATTGACCTATACCTCTGGGTCAGCCCCGAGTGCCACGTACACCGACTGTTATCTGGTTCGCGACCGCAACCTCCAGACCCGATCCCTCCTCCGGATCAACGGGAACCCTATTGACCGCTGGGAGGCTCTGCCACTATCGTTTGCCGGGGCCAGTGGTGCACTCGGAGTAAGAACGGCCGAGTACGACACCAACATTACGTCGAACCCTACCGGTGTCGGCGTTCACCTAGACGAGCCTAACGTCAAGGGTTTCAAGGGTGAGATCATGCGGATTCTTGTCGTTGGGCGCAGGAAGAAGAATGGTGACCGCATACTCTTGGGAAGCAGCTACTACCACGAGTATCCCACCGTCCTAAGCCACCCTTTCTACGCGAACAACCAGATGAGTGGTGAGTCGGATGCCACCTGGGTTAGCGCTGGAAGTAACGTCGCCTCTACGACGATGGAGAAGATCGAGGGCTACATCATGCACGGCGCAGGGCTGCACAAGAAGCTTCCCACGACGGGCTATCCGCACGCTCACGCAGTCCCGTACACGAGCATCTCGGGCTACTACGATCTTCCCTTGTTTGACACACTCGCGCAGACGGGCCAGGCGTGGCTACCAAACAAGCGCCAAGACGCCGCGATGTGGGCCAAGCACGACTCTTCGGGGAAGATGCTCTGGTGCCTGCTAGCGTCTGGAATCTACGGCAACGGGGACGGCACGCTATTTAGCGAGGACTACTTTGGTGCCGGTCCATCTGGGTCAATCGGCGTATCCGCTGCTCCGTGCACGGGTGGCATTGTCGAGACGTCGACCGGCGATCTCTACATAGCTGGTCCCGGCGAGGGATCGAACGCCGACGAGTTTGCACTCGGCATCATCTATGACAAGCCAGAATCGGACCGCCAGCCTGGCCTTACCGTGGTCGGGTTCTGGTCGGCAGTCGGTGTCCCCGATGAGTTCCGGATCGGCTTTGAGGTTGACAAGACAATCAGGCTCAAGCGCGATGAGTTCGACACCCTCTATGTCCCGATGCCTTCCGGAACAACTTACGGCGGAGTCGCCGCCAAGGACGCGATCCGCGTCTTTGGCCGTGCCGACCCCGATGATCCGATGGAGTTTCTGTTCCGCTTGACCACTCTCGGCGGTACCGACAAGTACCAGGCCGCCAACGCGGTCGCCCTTCCACCGACAAACCCAATCTACACCACTTGAGCTAATGGCCGACAATACAACACTTCCTGGAACGGGCGACATTATCGCCGCTGACGACGTCGGCGGGGCGAAGCACCAGCAAGTCAAAATCGAGTTCGGCGCGAACGGCACGGCCACGCCAGTCGATGCCTCGAACCCACTGCCCGTGACTGCTGAGCTGACCGGAACGCAAAACAACTACTTCCTCGAGGCGCTGCGCGGCAACGTTAGTGGCGCGTCGGCGATCGCCGGGTTTGGCTCTTCGAGTGCGATCGGGACGAGTCTGACGGTGATCGCTTCAGCCCAGACCTATCAGACTCCGGTGGCCAACACGGCCCTCGAGATGGTGTCCAGTGACAACACGAACGATATCCCCGCGGGCTCGGGGGCCCGTAAGGTGACGGTCTACGGAATCGTCGACACCGCCGGGGTCTGGGCTGAGGCATCCGAAGAAGTAACGCTCAACGGAACAACGGCGGTGGCCCTTGCGACGTCTTTCATCCGTGTCCACAACATGGAGGTCACCGAAGCCGGGGGGTATGCCACAGTCGCGGTGGCGAGCCATTCGTCTACAATTACGCTTCGAGTTGCAGGCGCTGGAGCAACCTGGGCGACAATTATTCCAGACGGCACGTTCGGCCTTGGCCAGTCGGCCACCGGTGCCTACTCGATTCCTTCCTCCAAGGTTGGGTATGTCCTCGTCACTAGCATCGCCGTCGAGGCAACCAAGCCGGCTACGGTAGTCATGTTTTCCCGCGAGAACGCCAACGACTACGCCACGCCCTACTCGGGCGTCATGCGACTCCACCCGATCGGATACGGAATTGCCGACGTTATTCAGCGTGCGGCAGAGATTCCACGCGGGCCTTTCACCGGTCCGTGCGACATCGGTTTCCTCGGCAAGCTCGCGACTGGCACTGGGGGCGTCGCGGTTAGCTTCGAGATCATCCTGTTCGACGTGTAGCTATACCCATGACTCTCCTCCTGCTTTTCTCTACCGCTGGTAGTGCGACGCTTGGTGTCGTCACCGCCGACTTTGTCTATGGAGCCGGAATCAAGCGAGCGGAGTTCGTCTATCTCGGATTGGAGGACACGGACAACGACGTGCAGCCGGCGAAGGTGGAGGGGCTGGCTAAGTATCGAATTGCTAGCGCGACGAGCACGGGAGTCCAGGGGAGAACGCGCGTGATGCTGGGGCTAGCGAGTGGAGTTCTGAACGTATGGGAGCTCTCCGCCTGGACTTCGTACTCGCTCAACACGGACGCGCACCTCTCAAACAACGCGGCCTACTACTGGGCGTTCACCTTTCAGCAGAAGGAATACTTCGGCGACGGCATTAGCCAGATCGTGTACGACCCACGACTCAACACGCTGGTCGAGTGGGAGAGCGGAGGCTCGGGCGCCATGCCGGAGAAGTGCGCCCTCGCCGCCGTGTACCGTGGCCGAGTCGTCTTGGCTCGCCCCGCAGATAACCCGACGCTTTGGTACATGAGCGCGATGGATGACGCAGGAAACTGGGACTTCTACCCTGCTACCCCGTCGGCAGACCAGGCCGTTTTTGGCAGCCTCACGACGGCGACAAAGACGCCAGACATCATCAACACGTTGATCCCGTTTAAGGACGACTACATGCTGTTTGGCTGTGACAAAAGCATCTGGATCCTACGCGGTGACCCAGCGGGTGGTGGCGAGTTCGATCGCATTACGGACACTATCGGGATGGCCTTCGGCGCACCATGGTGCAAAGACCCAACGGGTATTCTGTACTTCTTCGGCTCCAAGGGCGGCGTCTACCGGATGATCGGTGACTCGCAGCCGCAACACTTGTCAGATGCTCTAGACGGCCAAGACGTTAGTATCCAAGCGCGGCTCCGAGACGTTGACTTCGGTAGCTTCCGGATCGAACTCGTCTGGGACTTTGAACGCCAAGGCCTGATCGTGCTCCAGATCCCGTTTGCCGAGGATGCGGCTGCTACGCCGCTGTCTTGGTTTTGGGACGTCAAAAACAACGCGTGGTGCGAGGACCAGCCGGGGTCTACGGTGCTCCAGCCCTATGCGGTGTGGACGGCAGACGGCGACCAGGCTGCTGATAGACGCGTTCTCTATGGATGCTACGACGGGTTTATCCGAGAGCTCGACAGCGCCGCGCTGGACGATGACGGTGTGGCAATTGACAGCTATGTCACCATCGGACCAATTGCGGCCGGCGGTGACTCAGAGATAGTTCTGAACCGCCTACGGGCGATCCTGGCATCTGAACACTCGGGATGCGACTTCGCCGTTTACTCGAGCGACGATCCCGCGCAAAAAGGGAGCGTCGTTAAAAGTGGCAGATTTGGGCCAGGCATGAACCCGAGGCTCTCTGTTAACCGCCGCGGCGCCTTCATGTGGGTACGCTTGCGGAACCCGTTTGCAGCGCAGAGGTGGGCGCTTGAGGAGTTGCAGGCCGATGTCGTGAAAGCCGGGATGCGGAGGGTGCGGGCATGAGCGGAAACCTCAAGCGACCAAACCGGACGAGGACCCAGGACGCCCAGCGTGTGCGGCGCTCGAGCTCGCAGTTCGACGCATTCAAGCGGCAGAAGCCGGACATCTTTGATCTACACTATCGCCTTGTTGCGGCAGAGGCTTCCAACAGCGACACTCTTACACGGCTGGAAGCAGCCGAAGCGGCCTTGAAGAAGGCAGGACTACTCTAATGGCAGGCTTCTTGGAATCACTCCTCCTGGGCACCGAGAACGAGGCCCAGAAGAAGAACGAAGCGAGCACGGTTAGCAACATGGCCGCGCTTGCCACGCAGTATGGGTTTGGCCAGAGCCAGCTCTTCAAGGGTCTAGCCGCACTCAACAAGGGCTACACGAATGCCCAAGGCATCCTGGCCAAACAAGGACAGACGGCAACGAACCAGATCCTCGCGTCGAAGAAACAGACGGACGCGACAAACGCCCAGAGCCTCGTGAGCAAGGGCCTGTTCAACACGAGCATTCAAGGAAACCTGGCCAATCAATCCCAGGCCATGACGGCACAGGCTCTTGGCGGGCTCGCTGAAGCGTTGGGGACACAGCAGGCAAACCTAGCCGTCGGCCAGGCAAACGCACAGCAGGGGGCATACCAGTCCCTCGCGCAGTTCGCAGTGAACAAGGTGGCAATGCAGGCGAACTTGACCCCGCAGTATCAGGGCACCCCTGGGGCTCTCGGCGGGCTGGCTGGCGGTTTCGCTCAGGCGTATGGCACGAAGCTCGGGGAAAAACTCTAATGGGGATCACGATCAAGCTTCCCGGGCCGAGTGGCGCCGCTACGGTAGGCCAAGCGGTAGGGGCTGGGTTTGCCGGCGGTATACAGCAGGGCCAGGCGCAACAGCGCGTTGACCAACTCAAGCAGGAGGAGCTTACTCGTCAACAGGCCGACGCCGACGCGATCATACAGGCCATCGGGGACACGGTTGACACGGAGTTCCAGAACGAGGCGGCGCTAGTCCCCGACACGATCACCCCAAGGGGTCGATATGGGCTGAGCCACCAGGGCATAAGCTCCAAGGCGGGACTCTTGGGGCAGTCGATGGAGAACCCGGACGACCGGAAGATCCGGGTCGAACAGGAGCGCCTGAAGCGCCTGATTCTGAACACGAAGAGCGTGGATGCCGCGAAGGTGCTTGCCGAGTCGGGTGACCGTCGGCTCCTTGGGCTACGGCGAGGGCGGGCCATGTCAACCCTGAACTCATCCATCGAAGCGTCGGTTGGTGCGGGTCTCCTAACCCCCGATGACGCCAGGCACTATGCGCTCGCGCTGGACAGCGGACAGGATCCGCTCGCCGTCCTGGACGCGTGGAATACCGATAAGTCACATCGGCTCGAGATCCAGAGAATCGGGCGCCTCAAGCAAGCAAAACTGATCCGCATGGCCGCGATGGCCGAGGACGCTGGTGCGCGAGTGGGCACTGCCACGGACGCCAATGACCGAGCATGGTGGACCGACCAGCAGGAACGTCTCCAAAGCTATGCCGAGGACGTTGCCGCCGCTTATGCGACCGACCCGGAAGGCTTCGACATGAGCCGCGCCTATCAGGCCGCGATGGACATCAAGAACGCCCTGAACCCACATCAAGAGGCGCGTGTGATGGAGCGGATTGCATCCCGCGAGGAAACTCAGAAGCAGGAGGGCCGAATGAGCCTCCAGCGGGCGCGATCAGTCTCCGACGAAGTGCAGGCTGCGCAGAAGCTCGTTGCTAGCGCCGTTAGCGCGAATGCTAGAGCGCAAGCACAGCAGGTCTACGACGGTGCGCTGGCCAAACAAAAGGCGTTTTGGGACGAGGTGGACGGGTCCGCGGGCCAAGGAATCCCCCTCGTCGTAGCTCCGGGGCAGGAGTACGCATACCAATCCGATGGTAATCAGATGGTTAGGGACAAGGATCAGCAGCCAACTATCGCGGATCCGAAGGCAGTCCTCGCTAACCAAGTCCGTGACGCTGTAATGCTGTCCATTGGGCGCATACAGAACGACGGATACGCCACGGTCGACGAGATGAAGACGGACGCGGTCGAACTCGTCAAGGCAACCTATGCCGCTGCTGGCGTCTCTAGCATGGCTGAACTCGATGCCAAGTTCCCCAATGCTGCCGCGAACCTCGCGGCGCTGAACGAGGCGATCAAGGCGAAGACCGCGCCTGAGACCATCCAACAGCAGACGAAGTTCCATCTTCCTTTGATCAAGAAGTAGGACATGGTTCTCGACGACACGGCGCTGGATCACATCCTCACGGAATCCGACATCGCTAAGATCCGGGCTGAGTCCCTGGCGAAGCGCAACATCGGGCTTGATGAATATGGGGACGGTGCACCCGATCTAGTCCAGAACGGTCCACCTGCGCGCATTCAGACTAGCGTAGATGCGGAGTGGGCCTCGCTCATGTCTGGAGTCGATGGGATACGGCCAACCAAGTTTGACCCTAAAGGGTTCCGCACGGCCTCCGAGAGAACAGCGGAGCGTCGAGCTAACATGGGCGCGCTAGAGTCTTCGGCGGCCAATGTTTACAATTTTGCGCAACAGCTGACCACAGGGGTCGCGGAGGTGGCAGCCGCCGTGCCTGAGCTCGCAGGACAAGTGGCCGAATTTGCTACGGGATCCAGCAAGCCCTCAGCGGCGATAATGGAGTCAGCTCTAAAGAAGGATCGCGAAGGCAAGCCGCTCACCGGCGAAGAAGCTCAAGCCGTGGCCTGGGAGCCAAACTTCTTGCGATCGCTCAGCTCGAGCATCCGAAAAATCGCGGAGTACGACGACCGAATGCTAGACGGGGACGGACAGCCGCTTCAGGCCCAATCCTTTTTAGCCGGTGCATTCTCACAGGGCCTTGGTTCCGCGGCGGGCTTCATGGGTGGTGGTGCCGCGCTAAAAGCCGCAGGTGTCGGGAGCGACTTGCTCGCAATCGGCGGCCTCGGGGCTATCGCGGAAGGGCAGTCCATGTACCGAGAGGCCGAGGATGCGGGGGCGACTCCGCAACAGAAGGCTATCGCCATGCTGATCGGGATGGGGGCAGGATCGACAGAAGTCGTTGGTGCATCCGGCATTATTATGCGGCTCAACAAGGCGGCAGGCGGCTCCCTGATGAGGTCGTTATCAGACCCCGGCCTGATCCCTAAGATCATGGCTGAAGGTGGCGAAGAGGCTGGACAGGAGTTCGTCCAGCAGCTGGTTGAGGATGCGGGGCGGCAGTATCTCGCCAAGTACGGCGAAAACAAGACGTGGAACGAGATGACGGCTATGGCGTTCCAGCAGGGCGCTCTTCCAGCCTTCCTTGTGGGTGGCCTACTCGGCGCCGGCGCCGCGGTAGATCTGGCGAGTACTCAAAAACAGGCAACAAAGAAGGTTGCCGCGGACATCGGTGAGACTGGAGCCCGGGATCTTGGTCAGGCTATCGAAGCAGAGCCGCAACAGTCCGTTCCGAAGAAGACCCCAGAGCAGGCAATCGAGTTCTTCCGCGAAGGCAACATCGACACGCTCGAGAAGCAGCTGAAAGCCACGAAGACCCCCGATGGTCGGTCCGAGCTCGAGGCGAGGATCCAGGCTGTGCGCGACATGAAGTTTCGCACCCTTGGCGAGCAGGTTGAGGGGGTCGGAGTCCACCCCGAGGAGGCCGCCCTAGTCGGTACCCTGACGACGCTCCAGGAGGCGGGCGCGAAGACTCCAGACGTTCTTGTGGCCGACTCGGCTAACCCGCTTCCCATGCAGGGTATGAGCCTCGGTGGGCAGATCGTGATTGACGGGTCTCAAGCCGGTGATGTCCTTCGCGGCGTGATTTTCCACGAGGCGTTCCATCATGCGGTTCCCGTGGGCTCCAAGCCGATGAAGGCCCTAGTGCTGACCGCGAGGGAACAGTTTCCGGAGTTGATGCAGCGTCTGCGCGTCGAGTATCTGCGCCGCTACACCAGGCAAACGGATGAGCCCCCGTTCGCCGAGTACGAGGGGGAGGAGCGTCTTGCCCGCGAGTTCGAGGAGGCGTTTGCTATCGGCGCGGAGTTGATGCCGGACCTGATCCAGGAGGTACTTGGCGACTCCGAGACGTTCAGCGAGGAGAACTTCGCCAAGAACTCCGGCCTGCGTGGGCTCCTACAGGCGATCCGCGACTTTGTGGTTTCAGCCCTAAACAAGTTGCCAAAAGTCAACCTCACTTCTCGGGTCGACAAGGAACGTGCAGCGCTCGTCAGGGAGCTATCCGGAGACCTGTCGACGTTCGATCCAAAGCAGCTACAGGCCTTCGCAGAGGCGCTGTCAGCGGCATATCGCAGTGCCGAGCCTGTCGCGTTTGCCAAGGCGGTGCAGAAGATCACGGTGGGCGACGTGTTGGCTAGAGGGCAGACGGACTTCTACAGCGCCGAGCGCGGGGAGGCGTTCTTCGACGAACAGGCGGCGATACGCGAAGAGGCAATCCAAGAGTTGATAAGCATCGGGACGCCACGCGCCGACGCCGAGAGGAAGGTCGATGTGATGTACTCGGTTGCGGACTCTGACGCAAATTCGACGATCTTCTTGAGCTCAAGGTTCGGCGCCCGTGTCGAGTCGGTGCTGGCCGATAATTTGATCCATTTGCGGAACCTCCAGGCGACGCTCGAAGTGCCAGAGGGGGGCAACTGGGATAGAGAGGACACGCGTTCATCTGGCCTGCTGATGCACGCGGTGAACGAGTTCCAAGAGCAGTTTGTTACCCCGCTCGTCCGAGCCATGTCGGACGGGAACATCTCGATTGAGGCGGTGCACCTATACCTCGCGGCTCTGACATCGCTCGAGCGCAACGAAACGCTCATCAAGCGCGATCAAGCAGCCGACCCAAAAGACCGCAAGCACTTCGGCAGGGAAGTCAACCCGGGCGCATGGCTGCGAGAGTCCGAGGCAAACGCGATCATCAAGGCCTCGCTCAGCGGCGAGAAGGCCAAGTACTTCCGGCGGGTCCGTAGGCTGAACGCGGCCATGCACGAGTCCAAGCTAAAGCTCATCGAAAGGTCCGGGCTCGAGCCGCAGGAGGTCATCGACAAAACGCGAGCCTTAGGATGGAAAAACTACTCCCCGATGAAGACTCTCATGCGAGGGCGGCCAGGCATCTCCCGTGGTCGTGGTTTCTCTATCAACGGAAAAACGGTCGCCCGTATGACTGGGCGCCGCACGGAGCCAGATAACGTCCTGATTGCTGGCGTGATGGACTACATCTCAGTCCTGACGCGGGTGGAAAAAAACCGCGTGATAACCTCACTCGCCAAATTGGTAGAGGCTAACCCAGACCCGACCCTGTGGGAGATTGTGAAGGGATCACTAGCGGACGTCCGCATGACGGGTCAAGACGAGATCGAAGCTGGTGAGGAGGCCAATATCTACCGCGCACTGTGGGACGCTCGGATCCCAACCGCTGACTCAGCGGTGGGCTTCATGAGGGACGGCAAACAGAACTACATCGTATTCCACCCGCGGGGTAAGCACCTAGCCGACGCGCTCACGGGGGCAAACCTCTTTAGCGTGGGCAGCTTACTGCGCCCGTTTGGGACCATCAACCGCTATTACGCCGCCGCAAACACGTCGTGGTCCCTGAACTTCATCGTAGACAACTTCCGCAGGGATGCAATGCTCGGCGGGATCAGGATTGCTTTAGACCTGAGTGTGAAGGACGCGGCGAAGGTCGTGTCGAGCGCGCCGGCGGCGGTCCGTGCACTACTCACAGGCAAGGGTGGGCAAGCCGCGCTCGTCGAGGCATACGTCGCATCTGGAGCCAAGACGGGGCACTTCTGGGGTGGCGACTTCGCCGAACAGCGACGTGGGCTCGAAAGGCAGCTCAAGCGCGCTCAGGCCGCTACGGGATTAATCGACCGCACCGGCCGCGGCTTCTCAGCTCTTGTTGGTCTGGTGTCTCACGTGAACGACGCCATAGAGAACGGAATTCGATTCGCCTACTGGCAGCACCTCGTTCGTGACGGCATGTCGCATGAGGACGCGGCGGTGAAGACCAAGGAGTTGACGATCAACTTCAACAAGCGCGGTCGGCTTGCACCGATTCTTGGTCCTCTATACCTGTTCTTCAATGCGTCCATGCGCGGCTCCGTCGCGATCCGCGACATGGTGAGGGAGCATCCACGCAAGATCGTCGGCGGTCTATTCTCGCTTGGCGTCTTTCTCGACCTCCTGAACTACATGTTGTCCGGTGACGACGACGACGGGGAAAACGCGTGGGATGCGCGCGGCGAGTTCGAGAAGGACCGCTACCTGATGGTCCCCGATGGAAGCGGCGGGTTTCTCAAACTATGGTCCATGCCTTACGGGCTGAACGCGTTCGTGACGATGGGGCGCCAGTTTTCGATGATGCTACGCGGCGCGGCAAGCCCAGGCGGCGCGCTATCCGCCGCGATGGCTTCGGCTATCGACTCGTTCAACCCGCTCGGAGGGTCGGGCGGAGAACTCGACAAGGCGATGGGGCATATGGTCTCACCGACCGCGTTCGACCCGTTCCTCGATGTTGCCATGAACGACAACTTTGCGGGGCGCAGGATCTATAACGATTTTGCTGACTCGAACGTAAAGGCCGACGCATACACTGGTTGGGAATCAACCTCGGGGTTCTGGCATGGCATGGCGCAGGAACTCAATGCGCTCGGCGGGGGGGATCGGATCAGGTCTGGAGGCAATCTGGACGTTCATCCGGAAACGCTGCGCCACCTGTGGAAACAAATCGGAGGCGGAATTTGGCGCGACGCTACCAATATGACCGACGCCTTCTCGTCGCTTGTATCTGGAGACTTCGTTGAAGCTTTCAACATTGCCCCAGTCACGAGCAAGTTCCACACGAGCGAGTACCACGAAAAGTTCCTAAGTTCCTACTACGACAACATAGCGGCGATTGATCAGGCCGCGAAGGTCGCTGGCACGGAAGACCTCAAGCTCAATCGGGAAGAGCGTGCGCTTGCCAACCTCGAGGGTGAACGCAAGAGAATCACACGGTACGTCAAGGCCATGAATACGGCCATAGACCAGGCAGATGATCCCGCCGAAGCGGAGTCGCTCACGCTCGAGCTCAAGACCGAGGTTCGCGCTTTCAACCGGGCCATATCGGACGCGCGCAAAACGGCCAGAGAGGCCAACACCCACCAAAAGAAATGAACGAGAAACTTATTGAGAACCTCACCAAGGTCGCACAAGCCGGGGGCCTAGCTTTGGCCCTTGTCGCCATCTTCATGTTGAAGAGCATCGAGGGCAACATTGTGACCCGCGACGGTCTAGATTCCGCGATCGTCCCAATTTCGGGAAAGTTGGAGTATTTAGGAGACCGGTTTACACGCCTCGAGACACGCCTCGACAAACTGGACTCTCGTGAGTCTCGGATCGCGGTTCTCGAGGCGCAGATGAACGAACTCAAACACAACGTGAAATAGCCTATGCGCTGGCTCGCAGTTTCGTCGGGGGTCTCCCTCCTAGTTGCACTTGTAACGCTGGCGATGGTCGCCCGCGTTGACGGGCGGGTCATGCTGCCCAATCACCTCGTAACCCTTCACCAGGAGGACAAAATGACCACGATCACCTCAAGCTGGGCATCAAGCGGCACCACGCACACCGTAACAACCACCAAGGGCAACACCGAGACGGAGGCCGCGTTCCTTGAGCGGCACCGCGCGGCGGTTGAGGCGGCGCTTCTCATCTACCCGAAGGACTGACCCATGGAGCTCACCAAGCGCAAGGTGTACGGCCTAGCGGGCCTGTTCCTCGCCTCGGCTGGCACGTGTCTCGCCGCGGAGCTGCACATTGCCGCCGCTTCTCTGGCGGTAGCTGCAGCACTCGTGGCGATTGCGGCTGGGCAGATTACCTCGCCTAGAGGCCCGCGATGAATCGAGGCCTTGCCGCCCTCCTCCTGTTGTTGGTTGGTTGCGCCTCCTTCGCGGCTCTCGGGAGAGCAGTCGAGAGGGCGGCGTACCCAACTGCGGGGGCAGTTACTGGGGCGGCTCTTGGGGGGCCGCCCGGGGCGGCGGCAGGAGCGGCGGCAGGGCACCTACTCGGAGGGGCCGTACTGCAAGAGCGGATTGCCCAAAATGGTACAGCACCGCCCACCACCATGGCGCTGGGCGGCGGGGTCAGGGTCCAGACTACCTACTTTGGCCTTAGCCTCGCTAGTTGGCTCGCGGTGGCCGTAGCAGGGCTGTTGTTCCGGTTTCTTCCGTGGCTCCCGGGAGTTCTCTACCGATGGTTCAGAGACGTGCTCGATCAGCGTGAAAACAACGGGCAAGAGAAAACCCCGCCGCCCGGATAATTAGGCGGCGGGGCGAGCAGCGAGTCCCGGTGTGGGAGGACAGACTCGCGCTCATCTGTCTCTATACTTGGAGTACAGGGACTCCAAGCGCCGATTATAGGCCGGACCGTCCCACTTTAGTGCTTGTTTCAGGCAGTCCCTCACTTTTGGGGAGCAGTACTTCCGAGCCCTGAACCGCGTCATGCTCTCTAGCTCGCCGCCCCGGTATCGTTGGCGCTGAATGATACGCTTGCATTGCTCGCACACTATCAGCGGGTCAAACTCTGGACGATGTGTCATTCTGTAGCTTACGCCGAGGCGCTGATTTGGTCCACGGTCTTGTGCTTCACGCCGTCGATGAAGACCCAGATCGGGGCGTTGATGGAATGGACATTTTTGACAGACCACTCATCCGCACCGTTGATATCGATGCGAGCGTTCGATCCGGGGGGGACGTCAATCACCCCAGTGGACAGGCTGACGCTTGCGCACCCATCGAAGAGCATTGCCTGCTGAGGCGACTTCGCCGAACGGAAAAAGAAACGATTTAGGGTTGCCGACCTCTTATATGGATCGCCAGTTCCGGCGTAGCCCTCAACGAGTAAGAAGCCACGGCTAGAGGACTGCAGCCAGTTGTCGATCAGCATGTCATCCATCCGGACGTGACTCCTGGCGGCAAACAACGAGTGGTTGAACGAGGCCCGCCCAGTGCCCGGCTGACTTACGTTGAAGGCGCTGACTCGGCGATAGACAATATCCTTCCCCGCCGTCATGTCGGCCGCCATATCCGGCGTCTCATGGCTGTAGTCTGTGTTGGGGTTCGGACTCTTGAACTTGTCGCGCTGGACAAGCTGGGTCGCCTGTCCCTGGCAGTTGATAAATGCCATGTCCTCGAAGATGACGAGATGGCCTCCCGTGTCGCCACCGTTCATTCCGCAGAGGCTAAGGTATAGCCCATGCTCGTCCTGGATGTCTCGAACCACTCCGTCAATGAAGGCCACGTCTGACCGCAACCCGTGAAGCCTCGCACCCCAACGCCGGTTGCGCTCGATGGCGAAGTGCTCGAAGGCAACACCATCGAGGTATTTGTAGACTCCCTGGACGGGCATGGTGAGCAGCGTCGTTTGTGTATAGGCGTTCACTAGATCTCCGTCCACGGCTACGCCCTGTAGAAGCGTGTCCAGGACGAGCTGCCCACTTGTAATGTGCCAGGTGTCCTTCCAGGCGCCTTGTCCATATAGGCTCACGTTCCCGTATGCCTGGGCCCCCCCATGTAGGCTCACGTTCCCGTATACGTGGGCCCCCCCATGACGGGTAGGGCATACGCTGAGAACCGACGCGGCAATGGCCTCGATTCCGTCGGTCCCTGGGGCCTCTGGGGCCTCTGGGGCCTCTGGGGCCTCTGGGGCCTCTGGCTGGGCGATGGGGGCAGATTCGGCTAGTTCAGCTCGGCGGATCAGTTCGGCGACGTTGGCGATCCGGAGCTCGCGATTGTTCTGGTCCTGGATGTCGGACAGGTAGAAGTCGCGCAGGATGCTACTCAGGGGTTTGCTAGATAGATCGGGCATGTGGATTCAATAGGTAGAAGTGTGTGTTAGTCGATGTAGCACGCTCTGTTCACGATGCGGTGCGTATGGCGGTTAGGCGATCCTGCATTGGTTCCGACAAGTCGCGCAACTTGCAACCTTCGCCCATCACTAAGTCCTCGATATCCGCAACGGAACTTAGGCCATGGAGTGCGCAGCCCTCGCCCATCGTTACTCGCTTGATTGCACGCACTGAATAAAGTCCCCAAAGCTCGCAACCAGCAGCTAGCGTTAGGTCCTGGAGAACCGGTAATGCCGACAAACCGGAAAACCAACAGCGCTCAGCCATCGTCAGGCCCTCGAGCGACGTCAGCGACGATAGACCCAATAGAGTGCAGCCATTACCCATCGTTACGCCCTCAAGCGCCGTCACCGAAGAAAGTCCGGAGAGTGTGCATCGCTCGGCAAGCGTCAGGCCCTCGAGCGTAGTCACCGACGACAAGTTATAAAGCTCGCATCCAGCAGCCAGCGTAACGTCATGGAGGTTATTCACCGAAGACAAGTCGCTGAGCCAGCAGCCCTCGGCGAACGTCAGGCCCTCAAGCGATGTCAGCGCTTGCAAGCCACGAAGGTCGCATCTATCGGCAAGCGTCACGCCATTGAGGTTGGTCACCGAAGACAAGCCGCTGAGCCTGCATTTATTGGCCATTGTTACGTTCTCAAGCGACGTTAGCGCTTGCAGGTAGTAGTACCAGCAGCCCTCAACGAGCTGTACAGGCTCGCGGAGTCTGCCGGTGTCGTCGAGTAGGGCAAGCAGCTCCTCGCTGGTGTAGACCAGGCGGCCCGCCTTTCGGTTAGTGTTCATGGTGTCTCATGCCTCCTTGGTGTTAGCAACAGAACGTAAGATTCTCACACTCTCTCGTAGGCCCCTGCGAAGCCCCTTGCTGGGTCTCCGTAGGCATCCACGAGGCCTTCTTCGCGGGCCCAAGCCTGGAAGGCCGTCACCTGCTCGGGGTTGCCCGAGCAGGTAAACTTCTTCCGGTTGTCAGGCACTCGAAAGGGCCCAGCGACGTAGCCAATACCGGACCTCGTACCGGCTTCCGGCAGCTCTGGCCATGCGGGTTTTCGCCGCATGTCTGCCAGCCCTGCGAACAGGACCGGCGCCGCTCGGAGCGCTTGCGTAGTCTGCTCTATGTCGGCCATAACGGCCGCCACAGGGCGGTGCTGGAACACGGCGCGCTCGGTCGCGCGCCATGCCCCGAGCCCCTCCGGGTATACGCAGGGGCATTGCCCCTGGTAGGCCGCGCCTAGGCAGTGGTCGGCCGCCGCCGTGTAGAGCACTCGCTGCTCGTCGAAGTCCCGTACCCACTCGGGAGGGATCGAGCGGGCCCACTGACCGCTTTTACCTGAAG
>Ga0100378_1000711_pt1 | contig 36446 bp, 38 predicted proteins | sample CryGeymeta201502_FD_81535 | JGI IMG/M metagenome (GOLD analysis project Ga0100378, IMG submission 81535) | Groundwater microbial communities from Crystal Geyser aquifers in Utah, USA - Crystal Geyser metaG 2015-02 | ecosystem: Environmental > Aquatic > Deep subsurface > Groundwater | place: USA... | reverse complement strand
TATCCAGTAACAACTTTTTCCAGTTGTGTATTTGGCTTGCATGAACCCCAAATTCCGTGGTTAATTCATTGATAGTCTTGTTACCCTTTACGGCTTCAATTGCTACCTTGGATTTGAACTCCGCTGTAAATGTTTTTTTAGCCATTTTGTACCCCTTTTGACAATAGTTTGTATTTTACACTACTGTCTCATTTTTGGGGTCCACTATATTGCTGCTAGAATACACGGCTTCTTTTACTTTTAGGCTTAGCATGTCAAAATACATGCATCTAAATAGTTTTATGATCCGATGTATTTATGTTAGAAGTCCAAGGCCTACAATTTGATTACGGTGATAAACCGCTGCTTCAAAACATACGTTTTGCACTCTCGGCTGGCTCTGCATTGCACATAAAAGGCGCGAACGGCGCTGGTAAAACCACGCTCTTAAAATTACTTGCAGGGCTTTTGTATCCTACCGAAGGTGAGATCAAGCATCAACAAAAAATAGTTTATGTGGGGCATAAGGCTGGCGTAAACACGCATTTAACACCGCGTGAACATATATGCTTTGATCTTTCACCTAAATCTTCTGATGAGCTTATCGATGTGTCACTTCGGCGTTTGACGTTGTATGATCTTCAGCATACGCCGTGTGGCTTGCTTTCGGCAGGTCAATGTCGTCGTGTGGGGCTCTTGCAGCTTATCAACTCAGATGCTTTATTATGGCTGCTCGATGAGCCTTGGGTGGCGCTCGATCATGAAAGCATGGAGGGTTTAAGTGATCTGTTATTAGCTCATGTGAGTGTGGGGGGCGCGGTCGTGTTTACGTCGCATCAACCGCTTCCGTTTGATTTTCCAATCTTGCAGGAGCTTGTCGTATGATGTTGATAAAGCAGGCGTTATTACGCGAAATCACGCTGCAAAAACGACAGTTTCGCGGCACGTTGAATGCGTGTTTGTTTTTTTTCATGGTGGTGATGCTCTTTCCTCTGAGCTTTCCGTCTGATCCTGTTTTTCTTCGTCAATTATTACCAGGCCTCGTGTGGATTGCTGTATTATTTGCCTTTTTTTTATCGGCTGAACATTTGTTCCAGCAAGAACATGAAGATGGTGTGCTTGAGCAATGGGTGATTTCTCGTGAGCCTATGCATGTACGAGTGCGTATCAAACTGATGGTTCATTGGTTGACTAATCTTGGGCCGCTCATCTTATTTTGCCCAATACTCGCGATTTTATTTAATTTAAATGGGTATGAAATCGGTGTTTTAAGTTTAAGTTTAGTATGCGCAACGCCAACGCTGATGGCTTTGTGTGCATTTTCAGCGGTCTTTGGGATAGGTCTTAAACGACAAGGTTTGTTTACAGCATTAATCTTATTGCCACTCACTTTACCGGTGATTGTTTTTGGCGGCGGGGTATTAACCGCCGCCATGCAGGGGCTGCCCATCAGTGGGCATCTCGCTTTGCTGTCCGCTCTCTCCATTTTGGCCTTTTGGGGATTGCCTTGGGCAATCTCGGGTGTGATTCGTGCGAGTATGACTTAGGTTTATGATTTTAAATACGTTAAACGATGTCAATACGCCTTTTTATATAGGCTCACTTAAATTATCACATCGGTTGATCCAAGCACCGCTCGCGGGTATAAGCTGCGCGCCTTTTCGGGAACTTTTTTCGCTCTATACCCAGCCCGCCTATGCTGTCACAGAAATGATTTCTGCGCACTCTATCCTACAACATGAAAAATTAAACCCACGTTATTTAGCGCATTCACCCCAAGAAGGTCCTTGGTGTATCCAGCTCTCAGGTAATAACCCGGAGCTTATGCATCAAGCAACGCAAATTGCAGCGCGGTATCAGCCTGATTTGATTGATTTAAACTGCGGTTGCCCGAAACCCAAAATTCGAAGTAGGGGCTGTGGTTCGGCGCTCATGGATTCGCTTGATAATTTAAGTGCGGTTGTGACGGCGATGCGACAAGCCACAACGTTGCCACTTACGGTAAAAATCAGAGTGGGCGGTCAAACAGATGACCATGCTTATTTAGACGCAGCCACCGTGATTGAGGCGTGTGGTGCAGACGCGATTATTGTACACGGTCGACATCATTCAGAAGATTATGATGTGGTGGCTAACTATCAACACATCAGGAATGTTGTGGAGCGTGTGAGTATTCCGGTGATTGCGAACGGTGATGTGCGAGATAGGGCGAGTATGCAGCGTTGTTTCGGTGAAACGGGTGCGGCTGCTATCATGATTGCGCGTGGTAGTCTTGGGCGTCCTTGGCTCTTTCAAGCATTATTGGGGCATGATGTTGCACCATCTTCATCTGAAGTTTTAGATATTTTTAAATATCATATTGAGCAACTAGCCGTGCTTGAAGGGAGTGATAAAGTAGCTTTACTTCAAGCAAGGCGCCTATTGAAATGGTACTTTCCAGGGTTAGATCGTATTCAATTAGAGCATTGTTACAGCATTAACAAGCTTGGTTTATTAGAAGTCATCTTGGGTTTTTTTATTTCTAAATAAGGTGCTTTATGGTATCATGAAGCCATCTTGAAAATATAATGTTGTATTTTTATACAGGATGTATTTAACATGATAAACCTAAAAAATTAACACTTAAATCGGTGCTATTTTATATATTGCTGATTACGCCTATGTTCTCATTTGCTGCAATTTCAGTGCAAGATATGGCTAACTTTAAAAATATATACGCTAGTGAAATGAAGCCTGAAACATATACCAAGATATTGAGTTTTTGTAATGCAAGTGATACAAGCATCGACTCATGTTTGGTGAAATTAAAGACGCAATCATCAGAGCAGAAACCAACCGCAAACGCAGCAATGGGTTATAGTCAATGTTGCTGGAATGTGTCTGGTCAGTGGGGCGAGTATGTCTATGTTTACGGTCAAGCATATTGCGTTTACCCATGCGGCCACTGATATAAATAGTGGTTCAAGTAGACCAAAAACAATTTGCCGTGGTTTATCAACGCGGCATATATCTATTCAATGAAATCGAATGGTCTTGTCATAGCTAACATCATCTCCCACGATGATATGCAAATCAATTCCCACTTGTAATTCACAGAGAGCAGAAATGAATTTATTTAAAATGCTTATTCTTGGCTGGATTCTTTTTTCTATTTATGGCATTGATCACAATCTTAACGAAGTCAAAGATATACTCAATAACATTGATAGCAATATTGCGATAATTTCAACACACACTGCCCAATTAGACGATATAGAAAGTAATACGAGTCGAATTGAGAGCAATACAAGCCACTAGCTTTTACTTTCCCAGTCCTGAACGCCCCTGTACCAATTAATTTTTAGGCACCCACATAGGCACCTGTGAAAATAAAAATCTTTAATTTTTAAATTTTAATCTCGTAACCCCTTGATTTCATTGGTGTCCCAGGCAGGATTTGAACCTGCGACCTACCCCTTAGGAGGGGGCCGCGCTATCCAGCTGCGCCACTGAGACATCGTGTATGTATACTGCGTTCGGTATATAACTCAGAAAGTTTACCGTTATCTTTAATTAAGCACAACAGAAGCTTTCAGCGATTTTTTATCGTTAAAATAGGTGGATGTGATACTAAACACATTATAAATCATAATGATAAGCAATAGTGAGTGAAGCCATGTCTGCTTCATATGCGTCACAATAGGTAATGCAATCAACACACCTAAACATCCAAATAAACTCAAGGTAAGTGTTTTTCTCAGAGGAATTTTGTCCTGCTTTAAAAAAACGAGTGTAGTTAAAGGCTGCTGCATAGCGCCTGCTACGGTCATAATAGGAAAAGCGACGGCGGGAGATAAGTGCATTAAAAATAAAACCGCTTGAACCATAGCAAATAATCCAATGCCGACGGAGGTCAATGCACCACATATGCTCATGGCTAGAAAACCGAGCCATAATTTCCAAGCATGCAGGGCTGTCAGTTCATGATTCGATGTGAAATATCCAAATTTCTGGTAGATGAGTAAACCAATAATACCCGTAAAACAGATGATCATCGCTAAACGAAGTTTTTGTTTACTTAAGTGAGTTATCATGTGGCCACCCAAGATACCTCCAACACACGTTCCTGCGACTAATGTGAGTAATGTCGTTAAATCAACATGAATGATTTGTATAAAGAAAAGAGCTTCTATCGTACCAGGGATGACTTGTGCGCCGTTCGTGACTGCAGGGAGTTCATGATCTTCAAAGGTACCCCAAAGTTTTGATAAGGCGATGGTGATAGGAAAACTACCCACACCTAATGTATCGGCAATAAAAGCAAGCACGCCTGTCATGGCTAATTTTACGTTTTCTTGAATTGAGCGTGTAATTTTGGGTTGTGTCGGGAGTTTACGAAACATAGCAATCACGCATATGCACGACACGCACAGAATACTAACTATCATTAATTTAATAGGCATGGTTTAAATATTGACTCATAAAGGTAATTTTAAAACAAAGCAAGTTTACTGCGATCTGCAATTAAGTACAATGTTGGCCTTGAAATTTTATGATTCATCCCCATATCCAAAGTTCTTAGTGAATTTTTTCTTTTTTTGTTCGTGAGTGGGAGATAGCATAATGGCAAGTAAGCAACAAACCATGGGGTTTCAAACCGAAGTAAAGCAAATGCTTCATTTAGTGATTCATTCGTTATACAGCAACAAAGAAATTTTCTTACGAGAACTGGTATCCAATGCGTCCGATGCATTAGATAAATTACGTTTTTTAGCATTGTCAAAAGCTGATTTGTATGAAGGTGATGCGGACTTACGTATTACGGTCGATTTCGATGAAAAAAAGAAAACCCTGACCATTTCAGATAACGGTATTGGCATGAGCTGGGATGAAGCCGTTGAAAACTTAGGAACGATTGCTAAATCTGGAACAAAAGATTTCTTGAGTCATTTAACCGGTGATCAATCGAAAGATTCACAATTAATTGGTCAATTCGGTGTTGGTTTTTATTCTGCGTACATTGTTGCCGATAAAGTCACCGTTAAAAGTCGTCGTGCTGGAGTTCCTGCTGAAGAAGCGATTGTTTGGGAATCCAACGGTGAAGGCGAATTTACCATTGCCAACAAAACGAAAAAAGAGCGCGGTACAGAAATTACCTTACACTTAAAGCCTGAAGAAAGCACTGAATTACTCAGTGATTGGCGCCTACGTAGTATTATTAATAAATATTCAGACCATATTGCTTGGCCGATTGTCATGAAAAAAGAAGTGGAAATCGAAGAAGAGTCTAGCGAAGGTGATGAAAAAGACGCTAAAAAAGCGAAGAAAGCCAAAAAAGAAGTAAAATTTGAAACCGTCAATAAAGCAACGGCTCTTTGGACGTTACCTAAAGCTGAAATTTCTGATGAAGAATACCAAACGTTTTATAAGCATATTTCACATGATTATCAAGAAGCGTTAACGTGGTCACATAATCAGGTGGAAGGTAAGCATGATTACACCAGCTTGCTGTATATTCCAGCTAAAGCACCGTTTGATTTATGGCAAGCTGAATCGAAGCATGGCTTGAAGCTTTTTGTAAAACGTATTTTTATTTTAGACGATGCAAGCCAATTTTTGCCACGCTACCTGCGATTTGTTAAAGGGATTGTTGATGCAAGTGATTTGCCACTCAACGTATCACGTGAAATTTTACAAGATAACAAGCAAGTTGAAAGCATTCGGGCAGCCTGCACAAAGCGTGTATTATCTTTACTTGAACGCATGAGTGAAGACGATGCCGAAGCATACCAAAAATTTTGGGATGAGTTTGGTGCAGCAGTTAAAGAAGGCCCGGTTGAAGACATGGCGAATCGCGAACGCGTCACCAAGTTGTTACGTTTTGCAAGTACCGCCACGGGTTCAGAAAAACAAACGGTTTCTTTGGCTGATTACGTCTCACGTATGAAAGAAGGTCAAGATAAAATTTATTATGTGACCGCATCCAGCTTTAATGCTGCAAAAAACAGCCCACATCTTGAAATTTTTAAGAAAAAAGATATTGAAGTGCTTTTATTAAGTGATCGTGTGGATGAGTGGCTTGTGGGCTACATGACTGAGTTTGAAGGTAAAAAACTTCAGTCCATTACCAAAGGTAAACTTGAGCTCGATGTTGATGATAAAGAAGACGCGAAAAAAGCCGAGCAAGATGAAAGTATGTCGTCTATGCTGAAGCAAATCGAAACTGTTTTGGGTGACCGTGTGAAAGAAGTGCGTGTGACACATCGGTTAACCGATTCGCCTGCATGTGTGGTCGCTGATGAAAACGACATGGGTCTTGAAATGCAGCGTATTCTACAATCGGTAGGACAAGCAGCACCTTCAACAAAACCTATTTTTGAAGTGAATATGGAGCATGATTTATTGAAACGTTTACATGCGATTCAAGATGATGCTGAATTTGCTGAATGGACTGAAGTGCTGTTTGATCAAGCGGTGTTAGCTGAAGGTGGAACCTTAGATAATCCAGCTGAATTTGTTAAACGCGTGAATCGTTTATTAAATGCATAAGGAGTAGTATGTACGTTGTACAATTTTTGCAGGTGCATGCATGCTGAAAACAGCTATTTCACGCATGACTACAGCTGCGCCAAAATCTGTTCTTCTGCGTGGGCAACGTCACTATGAAAGCGGTGATGTGCTCACGTTTCGCTTAAGTGATGGATTACTTAGAGCACGCGTTAAAGGGGAAACGCATCAGATTTTTGATGTGTATATGGATTTGCGCAGCTTTCCTGCAAATTCAGCGCGGTGTGGATGTGAGCGAAAAATTAATTGCGAGCATGCCGCCGCCGCTTTACTTGCGTTACATGCGAGGGAAACAGGTGCCGACTTACTTAAAAATAAATCCCAAGTGTCGGGTCCACGTTATGAAACCGTGATTAAAGAAGACGATGTGATGTGGTATTCACAAAGTCGTTCGGAAGGGCATGATTTTTTTGCGTATCAGCTTGGTATTCTGATTGATGACCAACGTGTCAGTATTGTACCGTTGGTGGCCGGTTTACTTGAGCAGTTTGGAACAGATACGTTTGAGAAGCGTGATGATCATGAGCGTTTTCGTTTGCCGATAGGTGAGGGCAAAGTGCTCGAAGTCGCGCTCGGGCGTTTAAAGCCGCTGCTTCGATTATTATGGCAATATGGTTTAAAAACCCGTGATATGTCAGACGATGCGTTAAAGCTCACGCGTTATCAACTCTTGTTTATGCAAGAAGCTGAGCAGGCGCTTGCTGCGAGCACAGCGCGTTGGCAGGGAACCGCTGAATTTAGACGCATACACCAAGCTTTACTTCAACATGAAGAACAACCGGAAATTAAAAGTCCTCTCGGATTAAAAGCGGAACTGCGTGATTATCAGCTCGGTGGTTTGAGCTGGCTTCAGCGTTTGCGTTCAGCGCGTTTAGGCGGGATTTTGGCAGATGATATGGGACTGGGGAAAACCCTCCAAACCTTAGCGCATCTCCAATACGAAAAAGAAGCTGGGCGTCTTAAACGTGCGGCATTAATTTTGGCGCCGACCAGCGTTATCGGCAATTGGCTTGAAGAGGCTGAGCGCTTTACACCTGATCTTAACGTCATGATTTATCATGGGCTCACACGTCATCAAAACAGTGCGTTTGATGATTATGATCTCATTATCTCAACCTACGGTGTTGCGCAACGCGATAAAAAGCTTTTTATTAAATATCCGTTTTATTATTTGGTACTTGATGAAGCCCAGGTGATTAAAAACACACAAACAAAAACACGCCAGATTATTCAACAGCTTCAAGCGAAGCATCGTTTGTGTTTAACCGGAACGCCACTGGAAAATCATTTAGGCGAGTTGTGGTCGTTGTTTCACTTTTTGGCGCCTGGATTTCTTGGCACGTTGAAGCAATTTCGCCAAATTTTTCAGTATCCCATTGAAAAACAACAGGATGAAGATTGTCGTGCAGCGTTAGTACGACGCTTGCAACCGTTTGTTTTGAGGCGAACAAAAAATCAGGTGGCGTCTGAGCTTCCTAAAAAAACAGAAATGACACTGACGGTTAATTTACTCGGTTCTCAACGTGATTTATACGAAACCATTCGTATGACAACCGAGCGCTCGGTTCGTGAAGCGATTGCAAAACAAGGACTAGGTAAAAGCCAATGGGTGTTTTTGGAAGCTTTACTTAAACTACGACAAGTGTGTTGTGATCCGAAGCTGTTAAAACAACGTGATGAAACGGCGGTACAGAATTATTCTTCGGCTAAATTAAATACCTGCCTTGAGCTGTTAGATAATCTTATGGATGAAGGCCGGTCGGTCTTGGTTTTCTCTCAATTTACCAGCATGCTTGATATCATTGAGCAAGCCTTGATTAAGCGTGGGTACCCGCACTTAATCTTGACCGGTAAATCACGTGATCGCGAAAGTTTAATTCAACGCTTTCAAGCCGGCGAAGCGCCTATTTTCCTCATCAGTTTGCGTGCCGGTGGGGTGGGTTTAAACCTAACACAAGCCGATACGGTGATTCATTACGATCCGTGGTGGAATCCTGCGGTTGAAGATCAAGCGACGGATAGAACCCATCGCATAGGTCAGGAGAAACCGGTGTTTGTTTATCGGTTGATAGGCTCGGGTACCGTTGAAGAAGTGATGATGAAAATGCAAGCTAAAAAACGCGTTTTGTTTGATAGCATTTTTTCAGAAGAAACCTTAAGTGCACCGGTTGAGTGGACCGAAGAAGACGTTGCTCAATTTTTTATGCCGTTGTCATCAGAGTAAATCAGGTAGTTTTCATGCAAAGCAAAAAGTGCGTCTTCGAGATGCTCGGGGTTGCCGTCGTTACGGATCACATCATCAGCAATCACGCGTCGAAGTTCTTCTCGTGGTTGTAACTTGAGCATGGCGATTGCGTCATCATAGGTGCATTGGTCTCGTTCCATGAGTCGTTTTAATTGAAGCTCTTGGTCTGTTTCGAGTAATAAAACACGCTTTAAATACGGATAATGCTCTCGGTTAATCAGCAGGGGAATCTCAATCATGGCATAAGGGCTGGTGACATCGCATAAAGCATTTTCGATACGTGCTCTTATTTGGGGGTGCAGATAGCCTTCTAACCATCGGCGCTCGGCGGGGTGTCGAATAATTTTTTTTCGAAGCGCTCGGCGATTGAGCTCACCATTTTTTTTCAGAATCCCTTGTCCAAAGTGCGAGACAATGGAGGTGAATGCAGGTTCACCCGGTTTTGTTAAAGCACGTGCGATGTCATCGGCACTGATCACATCAATAGCATGTCGCTCAAAAAACGTGGCGGCAGTTGATTTTCCGGTGGCGATACTTCCTGTTAGGCCAATAGCATAGGTCATGGTGATGGTTCATCAGCAAATAGGATAAAAACCATTAAAGCATGGTGGGATGATGTTGGCTAGTGAGCTAGAGTGAAAATTTGAGTTTTTGCCAATAGGTATTATAGATCTCAAGTGTTTTTTCATCGAGATCGCGCTGAATAATCCCGCGTTTTAAAATTTCAGGCGCTGGGTACGTCATCGGGTTGTTTTGAATATTTTCGGGTAATTGTTGTTTTCCGGCTTGATTGGTGATGGCATGGCCTTCAGCGAGCGCTAGCGAGGCCGCACTGCTGGCTTTGAGCATGAAATTAATAAAGGCGTAGGCTTCATCAGGATGCGGCGCATTTTTAAGTATAGCGAGGCAATCTATCCACATCACAAACCCTTCTGCTGGGTAAGTAAAGCGAATGTTTTTATTTTCGCGGTAAGCTTTGAGTGCATCGGCATTCCAGGTCACGCCTACCATAGCATCACCATCAATAAGAATGGACTGTATGCCTTCACTGGCAAATATTTTAATATTAGGCGCAAGCGTTTTTAAGCTCTGAAAAGCTTCTTCAATATGTTTGGGATCGCTATCATTGGGATGATAGCCCAGTTTTAATAACGCCATACCAAACGCTTCACGTGGATCGTCGAGTAGCATCAGTTGACCTTGCCACGACGTGTCCCATAAATCTCCCCAATGTGTAGGAATATGTTTGATCCATGCTTGATTATAAAAAATACCTGTTATTCCCCAGATCAGGGGGACACTGTATTGATTGTGTGGATCATAGTGATTGTTTGTAAAAGCAGGATCTAAATTTTTAAGATTAGGCAGGCGATTATGATCCAATGGGTTCAAAAGCTTTTGTTTTTTTAGGCGCTCGACAAAATACGCTGAAGGCAAAACAATATCATACATAGGATGGGGGGTTGCTTTTAATTTCGCATACAGCGTTTCGTTGCTATCGTAAGTTGATAAATTGACTTTGATGCCTGTTTCATGCTCAAACGTTTGAATAAGTGCTTTAGGAATTTCACCGCCCCAGATGTAAAGATTCAGTGTTTTAGCAGCCCATAGCGGCGTTGATAAAAGTCCCGCTAGAAATATGATCAATAAGCGCTTAATCATCATGATGACGTTTTCCGTGAAAGACGATGTGCGGCAACGACTAAAAGCATCGACATCAAAAACGTGATGCTACACAGTGCATTCAGCTCAGGCGTAACACCTTTTCGAACCAACGAATAAATCGTTAAAGGTAAAATATTAAACCCAGGCCCTGCAACAAAATAACTGATAATCACATCATCAAACGATAAGGTAAAGCCTAAAAGAAAGGCACTCATCACAGCAGGCCATAAGAGCGGTAATAACACGTGCGTGATAGCGCGGGTTCGCGTGGCACCTAAATCAAGTGCACTGTAATATAGATTAATATCTAAATTATGAATGCGGCTATTAATCGCGACAATGGCAAACGGTAAACAAAACGTGATGTGCGCAATCAGTAAACTAAAAAAACCGAGCGGTATTGACGTCAGATTAAAGAAAATAAGTAAAGCTATGCCTAAGACAAGATCCGGCAAAATAATCAGCATTAAAAGCGTGCTTTGAAGTGCTCGATTGGATTGATGGTGGTGTAAAAAGAGATGAATACAAATAATTAAACCAGCAACACTCGCAATAAACGAAGCACTTGTTCCCAAAACAAAGGAATGAGTAAAAGCCAGCCATAGCTCGCTATCTTGAAATAATTCATGATACCAATGAGTCGAAAAACCTTGCCATTGTAACGAATACTGGGCTTGGTTAAACGAGTAAAGTACCAAAATTAAAATAGGAAAATATAAGAGTGCATAAACACACGTAATATATAGATTCTTAATCCAAGGCTTCACGATTGAACTCCACGAGGTCGTCGATAGATAAGCATAAGCAGGAGTAAGAGTACGGTTAAGCAAATACTGGTTGCCGCACCAGCAGGCCAGTTTTCTTCGACAAGAAATTGATTTTGTATGAGATTACCGATCAAGATGGATCGTGCGCCACCCAGTACATTCGGAATATAAAAGAGCGTCATGGCGGGTAGAAATACGAGTAGCGCGCCCGACACAATGCCGCGTGTGGTGTTGGGTAAAAATACACGAAAAAAAAGCGTCCAGCGGTTTGCACCTAAATCTTCTGCAGCTTCAAAGAGTCTAAAATCAAAATGCTCCATGTTACTGAACAAAGGGAGCACCATGAAAGGAAATAACGTATAAATTAAGCCGCTGATGACCGCAAAATTTGAATAAAGCAAGGGTAGCGGCACGGTAATCAGATGCATTTTAAGTAACAGCGTGTTTAAAACACCGTTAAATTTTAAGATGGCAACCAATGCATAGGTTCGAACCAATGAGCTGGTCCAGAATGGTATAATAATAAGTAATAATAAAAGCGATTGATGCTTTGAACGCACCATAAAATAGCTGAAGGGGTAGGCAATCAGGAGGCATGCGCATGTGGTTATTAACGCCATCACCAGCGAGCGGAGCATGACATGCCCAAGCAGTGGCGAAAAAAGTGCTTTATAATGCGCAAGGGTCAGTGGAAGTGTGATTAAATGTGTGGCATCACGCGAAAAAAAGCTTGCAATAAAAACTAGGCTAAGTGGAATGAAACCAAATAAAAAAAGCCAGGTATATACCGCATAAAGGGGTAGATTTTTTGTGTTTATTTTAGTTTTCATAAGGTAACAAGACTTCCCAACCGGTGAACCATTGAACCCATACTTTTTCGTCAATTTCATAATCAAGATCGTCGTCGTCTTCGTCAAAAAACTCGGATGCATTAATGATTTTTCCCGAGGGGAGGGCGACGGTAAGATCAACGGTTGAACCTTTGTAGATAATATCAACGATGGTTCCTGGGATCATTTCGTCTGAAGAGGTAACTTCGTCTAGATGCCAAACGCGAATATCTTCAGGTCGAATCATCAAGTGAAGATGCTCTCCCAGGTTGTGTTGGCCTGTATTCTTGCAACGAAGTCGTTGTGATTCAACAGTGACATATAATTCGGTATCGTCTAAGGCTTCCACTTCAACATCAAACATATTGGTTTCGCCAATAAATTTGGCAACATAAAGATTCTTGGGATTTTCATAGACTTCTCGTGGTGTACCAATTTGTTCGATATGTCCGTGATTAAATACAGCAATGCGATCAGACATCGAGAGCGCTTCTTCCTGGTCGTGTGTGACCAACACAAAGGTGATGTTCAGTGATTTTTGTAATTGCTTGAGCTCATATTGCATGGTTTTACGTAGTCGATAATCGAGTGCACTCAGTGATTCATCGAGAAGTAGCACTTTTGGGCGATTAATAATGGCGCGTGCAATGGCGACGCGCTGTTGTTGCCCACCACTTAATTGTTGGGTTGTACGATGTTCAAACGATCCAAGCTGAACGCGTGCTAAGGCTTCGTGTACCCGTGTTTTAATTTCATCTTCAGGCGTTTTTTTACAACGTAATGCAAACGCAACATTTTCAAATACACTCAGATGAGGAAAAAGAGCGTAGCTCTGAAAAACCGTATGCACATCGCGTTGTTGTGGTGTTAATTGATTCACACATGTACCGTGAATATAAATATCACCTGAACATGTTTTTTCAAAGCCAGCAATCAATCGTAAGAGCGTTGTTTTGCCACAGCCCGATGGCCCAAGGAGGGTTAAAAATTCACCTGGGAAAATTGACAAGGAAAGATCGCGAAGAATAGGTGTTGAGCCATAGGATTTTGAGAGATGTTTAATCTCAATCACGGATGCTTGCATAGGCAGATTTGGCCGACGTCAAAAAGAGCAAATTATGACGGTTTGTTGAGAATATGTCTAGCGATTGGGCCTTTATCTTGTCTGATGTGAGCTCATCGGTGTATTATGTCTAGCTTGTTCGCTAAGATATCCTAAAATTTTAATGACGATCATTGATCAACAAACAAAACAAAAAGCTAAACTCGTGTGGCGCTGCCGACGTGGTATGCTTGAATTAGATTTGATTTTAACGCGGTTTCTTGAAACGCATTGGGATGCCTTAAGCACGGAAGAACAAGCGGTGTTTGAACGCATGTTACATTCGCCCGATCCTGATTTATACGCATGGTTTATGGGGTATGAAACGGTTGAAGACAACGACTTTAAACATATGGTCACCCTTATCCAACGTTACGGTACGCCTTAAGCCTTCACGCGATTATTTATATTTATTGGTATTGGTTCATATTTGTGCTGTTATTGCGCTGTTACAAACCGCTTGCCCCCCAGGTTTGATTGTGGTTTTTATTTTTATACTAGCAGCGCATGGTTCGTATTTGTGGCGACAAAAAACGCCCGGTGCGTGCTGTTCTGAGCTTAGTTATGCCCAAGAGCGTTGGTGGGTTTTAGATGATCGTACCGGTGAACTGATGACGTACACTGAGGCTCAGGTTTATTTTGATTTTGGTTGGTTGATGTGGATTGTGTTTAAAGAAGAAGCGTCGCTTTTTACAAAAAAACGCCAGCAAGATGTGCTCGTGTTTCACGATCAAATTAATCCAGATGAACACCGTCTGCTCCGGCTTATTTTACGTGTTCATGATGCATCGCATAAAAATTCATACAAGCATAAGAGTAAAAAAACATGATACACGTTGCATTATATCAACCCGAAATACCGCCCAATACTGGCAATATTATTCGGCTGTGCGCCAACACAGGAGCCGAGCTTCATCTGATTCATCCATTAGGTTTTGCACTGGATGACAAGCGTATGCGGCGTGCGGGCCTTGATTACCATGAATGGGCTGCCGTACGTCAGTATGCGAATGCAGAAGAATTTTTTGAGCAAAACAAAGCGCACCGTATTATTGCATGCACGACCAAAACGCAAACGTATCACAGCGATTATCAATATCAGTCTGATGATATTTTATTATTTGGACCCGAAACACGGGGTTTACCGGCCGATATTTTGAGCCAGCATGATAAAGTACGTATCCCGATGCGCGCAGAAAGTCGGAGCTTAAATTTATCCAATGCGGTCGCCATTATTTTATTTGAAGCGTTGCGGCAGCTTGATTATGAGTCGTTAGTTTAAAACCGCGTGTTTTTGGTTTTGATGCCTTGCCAGTTTCTTTTTCATAAACCGCATACCGTCAAAAATAGGATCAGACACTTGTTTTGGAAAAGCTTGAGGTAAACTGGCTGAAACCTGCTGAATCACCGTATCTACACACGCTAACATGTCATCAAGAATGGCTTCGGCACGTTCAACCGAATAATTAATATGCTTAGCTGTTTCTAAAAAATCAATACGCTTGATTTGATGCCAATAGGCAGGAGATGCCTTAGTCAAAAGCGGCATGGCCATGTTAATCTTATGCGAATCTAACATGTTTTGTGCGATGGCCGGGTAGGCTGATTGAATATCATAAAGTGGTGTCAGGCGATATTTACCTGCAGGCTCGATAAATACGCTAAAATTTTTGGCATGCCCATCGTGGTTGGCGAGCAGCCAAAATAAAATTTGAGAGCAAAAAAATACATCGCGATCATGAATAGGATTCGCTGATCCCAATAAAAATTTCATGACATCATACAAGCTTGGTCCGCCTGCTATGAGATATTTTAAAAAAGGCGATACACCGAGTGCTTGGCATAGATCTTCTTGGGGTAAACGCATAAGCCAGGTGTTATCACTTGAAAATTTACGGTCAAAACGTTGAACGGCTAAGGCTTTGATACCTTCGACATAAAGCAGGCGTGACTCAGCAACAGGCAGACCAAATGCCTTGGCAATTTGGGTGCACAGCCATTCGTTTTCGGCAGTATGCAATATGTCTTTGGATAATTTAATCAGGTGACTGGTGGGCGTTTTATTTTCTGGTAAACACCAAGTATGATTGTGATATAAAAGCCCAATTTTATCTTGCGTGCCAGCAAGTGAAATCGGTGTATCTTGATGATTGCGTAAAAGCGTTGCCAGTGTTTTTTTATCTAAAGTTGAATATTCAAATTTCTTTTTGAAGGCTGGAACTTTGCCCGCAATCAGCTGAATAGCGCCTGTGCACTCAGATCCAATGCAAGCTAATAAGTCAAACGGATGTTTACTGATAAGACCCCATTTTTTTTGAATCTGTGCGCGCGTGTTTGGGTTATCAGAAAGTAGACCATCAAAAAAATGATACACCGCTTCGGTTGTAAACGGTTGCTCAACAAGCGGGAGGGCAAGTGATATTGGACGTGCACCGGGCGTGTTGAGCCAGCTGCTTGCGTAACTAAAAATCAGTTTGCCGCGCGTGTTTTTTTTCAAGCGACCAATAAGATAGCCGTTCATGATAACACGTAGGGTTTGAGGGGTTTTTTTAGTGTTTACCATTCTTCATTCCATTGCGATTCAGAGATAAGCTGCTCTTCTTTTGCGAGCACCGAGGCATCTAATTTAACAGCGGATAATATTTTAAATAACGTGGCGAGCTTGGTGCTTTCGGGTTTATTTTCAAATTCAGAAACGGTTTGTTGCTTTAATCCAACCAGTTTAGCTACAGCCGTTTGGCTTAAGTTCAATTTTTTTCGTCGGTTGACGATAAGGAGCGCCAGCTCTTTCGATGAACGAATAAACATGGTGTTTAGGTCCTAAGCATTAAGTGGTATAGATATTGATTTATAGTAACGGTTCTATGCATGAAAGGCGAGAGGCATGATGACGCTGCGAACGCGTGCGTAAGGTGAGTAATTTATGGAATGTCGATGTAGCCTAGTTTAGAGATAAAATCAGAATCTACGGTAAACCCCAGGTTTTACAGCGTGCTAAAGCGTGTTAAAACAACAAATAATGAAAATCAAGCCATACCTAGGGGGAACCAACATGGACCAAGAATTCATGAAACCGTTAAAATCCGATAATTTATACTCTAAGATTTACACAGCGCCAGCTCTTATATCACTTGACAACCTAACCCCTCTTAATAAAAATCAACACGATCATGAATCAACCACCCCGAACATCGGGCCGAGCTAAAAACCTTAGGCTGGACACGCTGAATCCCGTTGATTTTATGCAGCCCATGCAGCATGATCATAAGCCGAGGTGTAGCGTTTTTAAAGAAAATCTGGGACACTAAGCAAGCTTTTATAATTGTTCTCAAGGACCGAGTACTATGTATGTTTATCATGCATTTGGATTAAATATTCAAAGCGAACTCAATTTACCCGAGCTGTTGGTTAACACCACACCATCTGATGTTGCACCATGCGTGACCATTCAATGGGGTGTTGTTTCTGAAGCAGGTCTACCCGAAGTTGTCGCTCGTGGCGCATTTTATCAAGCGAATCATCATGAGCTCTGGCTCAATGTGCCTAACGTTGCACGTTATCTTATACGTGATGGAAATACCTTAACGATTGAGCCTTACGCAGGCGCCGACGAAGACAGTATTCGCGTGTTTTTGTTGGGTTCGGGGATGGGGGCTTTGTTGATGCAACGAGATTTGTTTTTGTTGCATGCGAATGCGATTAAAATCGGCGATGCTTGTGTTTCATTTGCCGGACATTCGGGAGCCGGAAAGTCAACATTATCGGCTGCATTTATGAGCCGTGGTTATTCGGTTTTGGCCGATGATGTGTGTGCGATTAACCAAGCAGGGCAGGTGATGCCAAGTTTTCCGCACGTTAAGTTATGGGCTGATTCAAGTCAAAAATTAGCGATTGAAACCGATGCGCTTCGACGCATTCGTCCGAATATCGAAAAATTCGCAGTGCCCCTCGAGCAGCAATTTTATGCTAAAAACCTGCCATTGAAAGTACTGTATATTTTAAATTCACATAATCAAGATACGTTTGAATTTGAATCGATTGAAGGCATGCATAAAATGCTGCCTTTAAAAAATAATACGTATCGCCAGCATTATTTAAAGGGCTTAGGCAAAATAAACAAGCACTTGAAACATGTCGGAAGTTTAGCGTCTCAAGTGTATGTGGTACGTATCACCCGTCCTCGCGCAGGGTTTCAATTGGATAAACTTGTGGATTTAATTCAAGCGGATTTGTTAGCGCGAGGCGTGGTTCATGTCTGAACAAAAAGGAATTTATTGGTTAGCGTCGTATCCTAAATCAGGGAATACGTGGTTTCGTGTTTTTTTAGCGCATATGCTGCATGATGGCGATGACGCTTTAGATTTAGATGGCATTCGCACCGGAGCGATTGCCAGTGGGCGTGCCTGGGTGGATGAAGCGCTAGGGTTTGATAGCGCCCATTTTACGCATGATGATTTGGATGCCTTACGACCGGCTGTGTACCGCTGGCATGCTGAGCAAGCCACCACCGTGGAACATCATAAAACGCATGATGCCTATACGTATTTGCCGAATGGTGAGGCGCTTATTCCTGCACAAAACTCACTGGGTGCGCTTTATTTTGTACGAAATCCTTTAGATGTCGCTGTTTCGTTTGCAAATCATATGAATTGTTCGATTGATCAAGCTATCCAGTCGATGGGAAAACCTGATTTTGCATTTTGTAAAAGCAATCAAAAATTGCACGATCAATTACGGCAGCAGTTATTGTCGTGGTCGATGCATGTTAAAAGTTGGAGTGAAGCACAAGAGATAAATTGTTTGGTCTTACGGTATGAAGACATGAAACAAACGCCGATGGAAACGTTTACACGTGCGGCTAAGCATTTAAAACTGGATGCTTCAGAAGAACGTATTGAGCGCGCGTTAAACCATGCGCATATCGATCGTTTGCAAGATTTGGAGCAAGCGCATGGTTTTAAAGAAAAGCCGCCCAAAGTCGAGCGATTTTTTAGAAAAGGGATGGTGGGTGATTGGAAGAATGTGCTCACATCCAAACAAATAGATACCATTATTCATGACCATGGCGAAGTCATGCAAGCTCATGGGTATATTTAGGAGATGAAAAACATGCTAGCTATTAATCAAGACGTGGTGTTTACGCAAATTGATCACGACATTGTGATGATGGAACCAAGCACGGGGGAATATCATGGCTTAAATACCGTGGGAGCGGAGCTTTGGAATTTATTGGATGAAAAACCGACGAATATAGCCAGTATGGTGCATTTTTTACAAAATAATTATGCTATCGATGAAGCAACTGCAACAGCCGATGTACAGGCGTTTGTCGACGCGTTATTAGGGAAAGCGTTTCTTGTGATGACTGCGGATTAAAATGCGCGTGAATGTAAGCAATCTTCGTGTATTAAGTTGTTTGTTGCGCGATCTTTTCAAATTTGATGCCCTACGTTCAAGTGTAACCTTGTGTTTGATGTTTGCAAGAAGTGTGACTTCGGGTTTTGGTTTGTTGCTGATTCTGCCGTTATTGCAGCTGATTGGGGTGTCGTTAGGGTCTGTCGCAAGTCAGGGCATACTCACCCAATTTCATGCATGCTTTGATAGGCTGCATATTCCCATGACGCTTGGTGGTGTGCTTGTGGTTTATGTTTTGATGATAAGTATGATTGCCTTACTGGCGTACACAGAACAGATCACAGGCACCGCGCTTCAGCAACGCTACACGCGTTATTTACGTGCACATTTACACCGAAAATTACTCTTGACGTCATGGTCCTTTTTTTTAAAACGTAAAATGTCGGATGTGCTGTACAGCTTAACCACACAAGTGCAAGGGGTGGCAACGTGCCATCATCAATTATTAAGCTTAATCAACACGTTGTTTCTTGTGATGGTGTATACGGCACTTGCGTGTTTGCTGTCTTGGAAAATGACCCTGGCGGCGATGGGGTGTGCTTTGGTCTTGTTAGGTTTGATGTTGCCTTTGCATCGCCTCACATCCAAGGCAGGACGAGATCATTTACACAAGAATCAAATGATCTTTCAAGCGATTCAAGAGCAATTTTCGGCGCTTAAAATGCTCAAAGGCTCAGGTCTTGAAGCACGCTTTATCGATAAATTGGTGGATGTGAATGCATCACTCGAATATCAAAATCAACGTGTGACCGTGATGACGGCACGAAGTCGTTTGGTGTACACCTGCGGTTCGGTGATGGTCTTGAGTGCGCTATTATATATGGCGATAGGGGTGATTCATCTGCCGCCGGCAAGCTTATTATTGCTCTTGATTGTGTTTGCACGCACGTTACCGATGGTTTCAACGGCCCAACAAACCTATCAGCGTATTTTACATCAATTACCCGCGTATTTGGGTATTCAAGATTTATTACAAGCATGTCAAGCGGAGCATGTCTTGCCTGCGACAGATACATTAAGTTTTGAGTCACATATCGAACTTAAATCGGTGAGTTTTTCTTATCCTGCGAAGCCAGATACTTATATTATTCACAATCTTTCGCTAAAACTTACTAAAAACAGTACGACGGCTTTAATCGGCCCATCCGGTTCAGGAAAATCGACGTTAGCGGATTTAATGGTAGGTTTGCTAAAACCGAGTGCAGGTGAAATTATAATAGATGGAGAGCGACTTCATAGCTCAAATCATACCGCTTGGCAGCGTCATATTGCGTATGTTACCCAAGATGTTTTTTTATTTCATGCCTCTGTGCGTGATAATTTAACCTGGTTTTGTGATGATTATACGGATGAAGCGCTTTGGCAGGTATTAAAGGCAGCAGCCGCTGATTTTGTGGATGATCTAGATGAAGGGTTGGATACAATATTAGGTGATCGCGGTGTGCGTTTATCAGGAGGCGAGCGGCAGCGTATTGCTTTAGCACGCGCGTTACTGATGAAACCGAAGCTTTTGGTCTTGGATGAAAGCACCAATGCACTCGATTCAAAAAATTTACAAAAAATTCAAACAGCACTGGCTGCATTACGCGGGAGCATGACCATCGTGATTATTTCACATCAAGAGGATATGTGCGCGTTTGCCGATCAACAAATTAGACTTCAAGCGAGAGGGAAGAATACCCATGCATTATTGGACGTTAAGCAAGCGGCAGTTGTGTGATCTTGAGTGTTTATTAAACGGCGCTTTTGCACCGCTTTCTGGCTTTTTAGATGAAGCAGATTATGATAGCGTGTGTGACACCATGCGCTTAGCCGATGGTCGTTTGTGGCCTATGCCCATCACCCTCGATGTGTCTGCTGTTTTTGCTGAGCAGTGCGCGATCGGTGATGAAATTATATGCGTGGATGATGAGAACACGCCTTTGGCGCGTGTTACTATTAGCTCGATATGGCAACCAAATAAGCAGCTTGAGGCTGAGCAAGTTTTTGGGACGACCGATAAGCTTCATCCGGGCGTTCAGTATTTATATGATGAAGCAGGTTCTTGGTATATCGGTGGAAAGGTGACGGCTTTAGCTCTGCCTTCGCATCATGATTTTCTTGAGTATCGGCATACGCCGGCTGAGTTAAAGCAGTTATTTAAGTTGTACGGCTGGTCGCGTGTGTTGGCCTTTCAAACACGTAACCCCATCCATCGCGCGCATTTTGAATTAACACAACGCGCAGCGCGTAAGGCTAATGCGAATATATTAATTCATCCTGTTATAGGTATGACGAAGCCTGGCGATATTGATTATGTCTTGCGTGTTAAATGCTATGAGCATGTGATGAAGCGTTATCCTAAAACACAGCACGCCATGTTGAGTTTACTGCCGTTGGCTATGCGTATGGCTGGCCCACGTGAGGCGGTGTGGCACGCCATCATTCGTAAAAATTATGGCGCAACCCATTTTATTGTGGGACGTGACCATGCAGGGCCTGGAAATAACAGCCAAAATCAAGCATTTTATGAGCCTTATGCGGCGCAAACGCTGCTGCTTGCCCATGCAGACGAAATTGAACTTGAGGTGATGGCGTTTCCCGCGATTGTGTATGTGAAGCAAAAAGATACGTTGTTGAGTGAAGATGAACTGTGTGCGGATGATGTTGTTGAAAATGTTTCAGGAACGGCGTTGAGGCAGGCGCTTCAACAGCGAAAGGCACTGCCTGATTGGTTTTCGTTTCCTGAGGTGATTCAAACATTGCAAGCGGCCTATCCGCTGAAGCATGAACAAGGTTTTACGCTCTTTTTTACTGGACTTTCGGGCTCAGGAAAATCAACGTTAGCCAAAGCGGTGCAAGCCAAGTTGCTGGAGGATAACCGGCGTCGCGTGAGTTTATTGGATGGTGATGTGGTTCGTAAACATCTATCGGCAGGGCTTGGTTTTTCTAAAAAAGATAGAGATATCAATGTTAAACGCCTAGGCTATGTTGCGTCTGAGATTACAAAACACCAAGGCATTGCGATTTGTGCAGCGATTGCACCGTATGCCGAGGCACGTCGCAGTGTGCGAACGCAGGTTGAACAATACGGTGGGTTTATTGAAATTTATGTGGCAGCAGATGTTGATGTGTGTAAATCTCGGGATGTCAAAGGCTTGTATCAAAAAGCGGAAGAAGGCTTAATCACAGGCTTTACCGGCGTGGATGATCCGTATGAAATACCGCAAAATCCAGAACTGGTGATTGATACTTCAACTATGTCGGTTGTGCGTGCAGTGGATATGATTTTTGATGTATTGATGCGCTTAGGATTTTATGAGCATGGCTCTATCACGACAACCAAGGCATCGTTGTTAGATAAGGTTGTTTAGTTTTATAATTATTTATGTTTGTTTTGTATTTTGTATTTTGTATAAGGAAGCGTGACAATGCATGATGTTCGCTGGAAACAGAGACTTGATAATTACGGAAAAGCTTTATCTCAATTGAGTAAGTTTTTACAAAAAGATAATTTAAATGATTTAGAAGAACAAGGTTTAATACAGGCGTTTGAATATACGCATGAACTGGCTTGGAAAACAAAAAAAGATTTTTTAGTTTCACGAGGTGTCGATAACTTATTTGGTTCAAAAGATACTGCACGAGAAGCATTTAAATTAGGTTTAATCGAGCATGGGGATGTTTGGATGGATATGATTAAAAGTCGAAATCTTACATCGCATACGTATAATGACGTGATTAGTGCACAAATTATTAAACAAATCAAAGCATGTTATCACGCTGAATTTAATGCTCTTTACAAAAAACTTGTACAGCTTGCTGAAGCATAATATGTTAAAAAATTGTGGTCTAAAGCCATCTGTGATTCAGCTTATACAAAACACATTGGCAAATTTTCCTGAAATTAAACGTGTTATTTTGTATGGTTCCCGAGCAATAGGCAATTATAGAACAGGCTCTGATATTGATTTAACGATTCTATTAAACGCGGGCTTTTCGCCATCGATGACGTTATTAAATAAAATTAGTCTGGCACTTGATGATTTGGATTTAATATACACGTTTGATTTGTCGTTTATGAGCGAGATAACGAATAAAAATTTAATCAATCATATTAATCAGTTTGGTCTTGTGTTTTATGCTCGCGATAAAAGACAGGCTTCTTAGAACCAGGTACAATTCACCTCATAAAAGTATTAATCATAAAATATTAGATATGATAGGTAAGGCATGGGTCATTCTCGTTTTGTTCATTTAAGAGTGCACAGTGAATTTTCATTGGTCGATGGTCTGGTTCGTATCAAGCCTTTGATGAACACCGTGACTGATCGTGGCATGAATGCTGTTGCCGTCACCGACTTTTGTAATCAATTTGCAGCGCTCAAAATGTTCACGGCAGCGATGAAAATGGGTATTAAACCCATCTTTGGTGCGGAGCTGCCGTGTCACAACCCCGATAAGCCGGATGAAATAACGTCTGTTGTTTTATTATGTCAAAACATGACCGGGTATAAAAATTTAACGCGTTTGGTGTCTCGCGCTTATTTTGAAGGACAATATCAAGGTCAACCACGCATTCAGTATGCTTGGATTGCGGAAGAGGCTGAGGGTTTAATTGCCTTATCCGGTGGGTTAAGTGGTGAAGTAGGGCATGCGTTAGCACGCGAAGATGAAGAGATGGCCGAGGAAGTGGCCAAGCGCTGGAGCAGCTTATTTCCTGGGCGATTTTATTTAGAAATTCAGCGAACAGGGCGCCCTGGTGAAGAGGCGTATAACGAACGCGCCGTGCGTTTGGCTGATAAATTAAACTTGCCACTGGTTGCAACCAATGATGTCCGTTTTATTGATTCAAGTGAATTTGATGCACACGAAGCGCGTGTGTGTATTCATGACGGTTATACGCTTGCCGATCCAAGGCGACCTAAGCGTTATAGTCCAGAACAATATTTGCGTTCAGCGGATGAGATGTGTGCGTTATTTGCTGATTTGCCTCAAGCGATTGAAAACACCTATGAAATAGCGAAGCGTTGTACGGTTGATTTGCCACTGGGCAATGTTTATTTACCGAATTTTCCTGTGCCAGAAAATTTTTCTGAAAAAACGTATTTAACCCATATGTCAGAAGAAGGGCTTGCGAAGCGCTTAGGTCTTACGCATGTATCTGAAGCACCGGTTGCTTATCGAGAGCGTCTTGATATTGAGCTCGGGGTGATTAATCAGATGGGCTTTGCAGGTTATTTTTTAATTGTTGCTGATTTTATTCAGTGGGCTAAAAATCAGGCGATTCCTGTGGGGCCTGGTCGTGGTTCGGGTGCGGGTTCGTTGGTGGCGTATGTTTTATTGATCACGGACTTAGACCCACTTGAATATGATTTGCTGTTTGAGCGATTTTTGAATCCTGAGCGGGTATCCATGCCCGATTTTGATATCGACTTTTGTATGTACGGTCGCGATCGCGTGATTGATTATGTTGCGGAACGTTATGGGCGGCAAAGTGTATCGCAGATCATTACGTTCGGTACCATGGCGGCCAAAGCGGTCATTCGTGATGTGGGTCGCGTACTGGGTCATCCTTATGGTTTTGTGGATAAGCTTGCGAAACTTATTCCGTTTGAATTAGGCATCACGCTCACCAAAGCTTTGGAAATGGAGCCTGAGCTCGAACGGCGTTATGAAGATGAAGAAGATGTTCGAAGCTTAATTGATTTGGCTTTATCGCTTGAGGGCATCACACGTAATGCAGGTAAGCACGCAGGGGGTGTCGTCATAGCGCCTTCTGTACTAACCGATTTTACGGCGGTGTATTGTGAGCAAGACTCAACGCAATGGGTGAGTCAGTTTGATAAAGATGATGTGGAAGCGGTGGGGCTTGTTAAGTTTGACTTTTTAGGTCTTAAAACACTTACGGTGATTGATTGCGCATTGAAAACTGTGAATCAGAGGCGTGCAAACGAGGCTCTAGAGCCGCTGTTGATTGCAAACATACCGTTAGATGACGCAAAAACATTTGAACTATTACAGGCGTGTCAAACGACGTCTGTGTTTCAGCTTGAGTCACGCGGTATGAAAGATTTAATTCATCGCCTCCAGCCTGATTCATTTGAAGATATTATTGCTTTGGTGGCACTCTACCGGCCTGGGCCGTTACAGTCGGGCATGGTCGATGACTTTGTTGAACGAAAGCATGGCCGATCGCCGATTGTGTATTTACACCCTGATTTGGAGCCAATTTTAAAACCAACGTATGGGGTTATTTTATATCAAGAGCAGGTGATGCAGATTGCTCAGGTTTTAGCAAACTATACGCTCGGAGCTGCAGATTTATTGCGTCGCGCGATGGGTAAGAAAAAGCCTGAAGAAATGGCCAAGCAGCGTGTTATTTTTACCGAAGGTGCCACAGCGCGGGGTATTGATAAAAAAATTAGCACAGCGATGTTTGATTTAATGGAGAAATTCGCAGGCTACGGATTTAATAAATCTCATTCGGCAGCGTATGCACTCGTGGCTTATCAAACCGCTTGGCTTAAAGCACATTATCCAGCAGCATTTATGGCATCGGTGATATCGGTGGATATGGATAATACCGATAAAGTGGATATGTTGTTACGTGAATGTAAAGAAATGAAACTTGACGTACGTTTGCCGTCGGTTGTGCACGGGCAATATGAGTTTACCGTTGCCGATGATAAAACGCTGATTTATGGCTTGGGCGCACTCAAAGGTGTGGGCGAGGCCGTGATTGAAGCGTTAATTCAAACACGAGAAGAACAAGGTCCTGCCAAAGATTTATTTGATTTTTGTCGTCAAGTGGATTTGCGTCGTACCAATCGCCGCGTGTTCGAGGCTTTAATTAAAAGTGGAAGCTTTGATGACTGGGGTATTGAGCGTTCGGTTCTGCATGCGTCGTTGGATTCGGCCATGAAACGCGGGCTTGAATTCCATTCCAGCCAAAACAGCGGCCAGGCTGATTTATTCGGGTTGTTTGGTGAGCAAGATGACACACCACCTTATGCAGAGGCGGTTCCTTGGACCGAGAAGCAGCGCTTGCAAGGTGAAAAAGATACGTTGGGTTTTTATCTGAGTGGCCATCCGGCCCAGTCTTATCGTGTTGAGCTGGGCGAGCATGTTGTGCCGATTGCCGATCTAGGGAAAAATCATCTTAAAAAAGCGCGTGTATGTGCGTTGGTGCGAGGTATGCGTCGTATCATCACCAAGCGTGGTAAGCAATTGGTGATCATGACGTTAGAAGATGATAGTGGAACGCTGGATGCCGTGGTGTTTTCTGAAGTGTTTGAAGCCGCTCCTACACCGCCAGCTTCAGGTGACATTGTGTGCTTAAAAGGTGAGGTAGGTGAAGATAATTTCACCGGTGGGGTGCGTGTCACGGCAACAGCGGTGTATTCGGTTGCTGAAGCGCGTGCACGCTTTTCAAAAAATTTGTTATTGAATGTAACGCCTAATCATGCAAGCCAGTTTGAGCAATTAAAAGCTTTGCTTGAGCAGTACCCAGGGCGATGCCCGGTTCGGCTCAAGTATGTGAATGGTGATGCTGAAAAAATTGTGCATTTGCCACCGCGTTGGGGCGTGCTCCCCGAAGATGGTTTATTAGAGGCGTTAACGGGATTATTTGATACAGATTCTGTAAGTCTTTGTTATTGACCTAAGGGCTTTGGTTCAAAACTTAGTGTCAATCAAAAATGAAGAAAACAGCCAAAACATATAAAAGCCATTGGCATTGCCTCTACCAGCTAAAATATCATCTGGTGCTTGTGACGAAATACAGGCATCCATGCTTCACAAAATTAATACTTGAGCGTCTGGAAGAAATTTGCCATCAACAATGTGCTGGATGGGGAATAGAATTAATCGAATTTGGCGGTGAAGCAGATCACATTCATTTGCTCCTTGATATGCACCCCAATATCATGCCGAGCCGCTTCATCAATAGCCTCAAAACCGTTACAAGCCGATTGATTCGCAAAGAATTTGCAACTCACCTGGCACAATAATGAGGTATGATAACTGCAAATAAACGCTATCCATCTCCACCCAAATGCTACACGTTCTGGATGGAGAATTCCGCTTACGTTAATGAATGGTTAAATTTTGACGCTTCCAATGATCGAATTTACGCATAACAAGCCCCTTTTTTTTCTTAATGCTTTTTATTTGACTATAGTAGGTTTTTTGATTTAGGGTTATTATGATAGAAGGTTGAAAGATAATTTATTTTTTAGAGTGATTTGATATGAGTTTTTTATCTGATTTTAAAGCGTTTGCTATGCGCGGAAATGTGCTTGATTTGTCGGTTGCTGTTGTGATTGGTACTTCATTTGGAAAGATTGTTTCATCGTTGGTGGATGGAATCTTGATGCCTGTCCTGGGCTTTCTTTCAGGCGGTATTGACGTTTCTGATAAAGTGATGAAGCTCGGTGAAGTGACCATCAAGTGGGGACATTTTCTTCAATCCGTGATTGATTTTACGATTATTTCGTTTGCAATATTTGTTGCCATTAAGTTTATTCATATTATGCACAAACAAGAAGAAAAAATGTTAAGCACATCATCCAGCGAAGTTGGATTACTGGAAGAGATAAGAGATATACTCAAGGCCCATCATGCTGAGAATCATGCTGCAAAATAAGCCGGTACATTGTTAAGTAAGTCGCGAGAAACTTTCTTTTTGGTGTCGTTTACGTTATATAGACCTTCAAACATAAATCATAGGTGCTGCATGCTCGCTCTCATTAAAAAAACACTTGCTCCGTTGCTCAGTTTGTTTATATTTGCCATGGGATGTGGTTTTTTTATGACGCTGATTTCTTTGGCGATGAATACTCATCATGAAGCGCCTATTCTGATTGGTGCGATGACAGGTATTTATTATGCCGGCCTTGTCTGTGGCTCGTTTAAGATTGAGTCTTTTATTATGCGTGTAGGCCATATTCGGGCTTTTTCTGCGCTCGCGTCGGCGTTAGCTGTGGTCAGCCTTTTGCATGGTATTTTTTATAATATGCCACTTTGGTTGGTGTTGCGTTTTATCGGTGGATTTGGCACGGCAGGTATTTTTGTGGTGATCGAAAGCTGGTTATTATGCAATAGCACGGCTGCTACACGAGGCCGTGTTTTATCGTTATACATGATTGTTTTTTATGCATCTGAAGCATTGGGTCAGCTTTTAATTAATCTGGCGAAACCTGATGATCTTCTGCTTTATGGAATTGTGACGATGCTGTGCTCGCTCTCGGTGATTCCTTTATCGATGACGTATGTGGCTTTACCACATTTTGATGAGCCCTCGACCATGAAGTTAAAAGAACTGTATAATAAAACAACATCTGGTATTTTTGGGTGTTTTTTTGCAGGCATGATGCTGAGTGCAACCTATGCGCTCTTTCCTATTTTATTTTTTAATCTTTACGGTGATACATCCAAAGTTTCGTTTTTCATGTTTTGCCTTATTTTTGGAGGTATGGCTCTTCAATATCCGGTAGGAAAAATTTCAGATATTATTGAACGAAGATTGGTTGTGATTGCGATTTCTTGTTTTATTATTTTGATGTGTTTATTGTTGTTTGCCTTGATGAAGCATTATCTCGTATCGCTCGTGTTGGTTGCTATTTTTGGTGGGTTAGCATCCACGATTTATCCTGTGAGCATTAGTTACGCTTGTGATGTCTTGGAGGCTAAAGATATTGTGGCGGGTATTCAAAGCTTATTGCTTGCCTACAGCATTGGCGCCATGCTTGGGCCTTTTGTTGCGCCTATATTTATGCAAATCTTTCATGAGAAAGGCTTATTTATTTATTTTATCATTATTTCAGGCTGCATCGTGTCGATATTTACGTGGCGTAAAACACAACGCGAAAGCCCGCCTCAGGAAGAGCCTTTCCAAATGATGACGCAGACAACGCCTATTATGGCCGAAATCGATCCGCGGGCAGAACATATTGATGCATAAATACAGCATGAGAGAAGAGGCGTAAAAGACGATCAAATATTCGCTTTTGCATCCCAAAACACGATATGTTCGGGTTTGATGGTTTTGGCTAAGTGCTCTAAAGCGATATTGATTTTATTTTTTTCATCAAAAAATTCAATCGTGAGCGGTAAATCAAGTGATAAATCAATGAGTGATGAAGCATGATTACCGTTTTCACCATAGCCACGAATGGCACGAAAAACACTCACACCACGGATGTTGGCTTCGTGCTTTAAATATTCAAGTGTAGGTTTTAAAAGCTTGGATGATTCGGTGATATAGATTTTGACCATAATCACATCAACAAGATTGATAGAATTCATAAGCTTCGTGCTCCAAGTACGCCCAGCCAGGCGAGTGAAATACAGACGATGATATTCAGCAAGATATTCAAACCAGCACTTATCCAGGCGCCTTGTTCCAGCAAGGAGAGTGTTTCTATCGAAAAAGACGAAAACGTTGTGTAGCCACCTAAAAAACCTATCAATAAGAAAGCACGCAATTGTGGTGCGAGGCCATCAAAGCGTTCCAAAATAATAATAAAAAGTAAGCCCATGATAAAAGAACCGCTTGCATTTACCACAAGTGTACCGTAGGGAAAAGCACGACCTACCAAGTTATGTATTAGATTTGATACGCCATAGCGGCTGATAGCACCAAGACCGGAACCTAAAAAAATTAAGACAAGATTCATCATGATCCAGTCTTGAGTGCTTGTAAATTTTTCTGTAATGCTGAAGCAGAGATATCGCCGACCAGGCGTAGCTCGGGGTGTTCTTGGCCTGAATCAAAAAAGACAAACGTGGGCGGTGCAACCACGTTAAATTTATGCATTAAGGCACGGCTTTCATGATTATTGGCGGTTAAATCTAGTTTTAATAATACTATATTTTTTAGAGCTTCTTGAATTTTAGGGTTGCGTAGGGTGTTGGCTTCGAGAGATTTACATGCTGTACACCAATCAGCGTAAAAATCCAACATAACGAATTGATGTTGTTTTGCGGCTTGTTGGAGAGCCTGCTCGGTTGCTTCAAGCGTTGTAAGTACGTGTGCCTGCGTGCGTGTTGTTGTATGTGAATGAGAAAAAATAAGCGGTTTGAGTGGATTGGTGTTGCCATGACTTGCGCCAAAGAGTATCAATAAACCATAAGCTAAGAGCATGATGCCTACACCACGACGAAGTCGTGATAAGTGTGATCTGGCACGGTGAAAAGCGCCCAGTGTGATGCCTGAAAAAACCAACAAGCTTGACCACAAGAGCATGCTAATAAACGGTGAAATGACGCGGCTTATAAGATAAATCGCAATCCCCAGAAGCATGATGCCAAAGATGGATTTTACGGTGTTCATCCAGTTGCCTGCATGAGGCAGCCATCGACCGAGGGATGCGCCGACTAAAAGCAGCGGAAGCCCCATACCAAGACCTAAGCAAAATAACGAGGCTGTGCCCAGTACGATATTACCTGTTTGTGCAATGTAGGCCAGTGCGCCAATCAGTGGGGCAGTGACACAGGGTGACAAAATAAGCGTTGAGAGGCAACCCATGGCTGCCGCACCTAGATAATGCCCTGTGGCCTGATGGTAGCTGACGTTGGCAAATTTGGCTTGCCATGATTGCGGTAATTTTAAGTCGTAAAAACCGAACATAGATAGTGCAAGAATAACAAAAAGTAAGCTAAATAAACCAATTACCCAAGGGGTTTGTAATAACACCTGGAAGTTTTCGCCCATCAGCGTCACGGCTGCGCCTATTGCAGCGTATGTGAGTGACATGCTTAAAACATAGGTGAGTGAAAGTAAAAAAGCTTTTCGAGTGGATAAATTTTTTCCGTGACCGACTAAAATGCCTGAAAGCACGGGAATCATGGGTAGCACACAAGGCGTAAAGGATAAAAGCAAGCCCAAGCCTAAAAAAATTAAAAGTGTGATAGGCCAGTGATGCTGCGTAAATGCTGAGCTTGATGTTGCGGTTTTTTGGGGGAGTATGGGGGGGGGCGCAATCAGCTCGGCATGCGTTAAAGCAAGGTTGGGATTGATGCTGAGTTTGATCGCGTGTGTTTCAGGAGGGTAGCAAAAACCCTCATCAGCGCAGCCTTGGTCATGAATATTGATGATGGTTTCACCAGGATGTAATGCAACAAGGCTTATGGGGAGCTTTAAATATTTTCGGTAAATTAAAATGGTCTCATTGAGGTGATTCGTTTTGGTTTGTGCAGCAGGGAGTTTGATGTCAGCAAGATCGATTAATTCGTTATGGGATGCGGCTATGCGTATACGGTCACGGTATAAGAAAAAACCGGGTTTAATATCCCATGTCAGTAAAAGTGTATTCGGATCATATGCTTTCACATGAATTTGAAATACGGCGCTGGCGGGGGGCGGATTGAGCGAAGCTGCTTGCGCTGTGATGGGTGCTAGGAGATTGAGGCTTAAGATTAGAAAGCCGAAACGTGCCATATATTTTATCAACATTAATTTAATACCCAGGTGACGCAGTTTAGGTAACTTGCGAAAAGCAGCCATAAAAAATAAGGCGTTAACATCAGGCTGCAGAGTTTATTATGATTTTTGGTTGCAAGAATTGTCATTAGAGTAAACACGGTTGTGCATATAATGCATACAAAGCTTGCTGTTATCAGATGAAAATGAAAAAACAGCGGTGACCAGGCCCAATTTGAAAGCATTTGGATGCTATAAAACACGAGGGCGGGTTTTGTTTTGGGATGCTTGCGGTGGGTCCATAGCGACCACCCAGTAATGGCAATCATGGCGTATAGAATAGGCCAGACAATGCCAAACACAAAGCCGGGTGGGGTGAGCGGTGATTTGTTTATGCCGGCATACCATGGGGTGATGTTGCTATCAGAAAGTTGACCCAGCCCGTAACTGATGCATTCAAAAACAATAATCCATGTGAGTACGGTCATGAATTTTTTAGTTTTGTTGCTGGCTTTGGTTTGAGTCATAATATATATCCTAATATATATCCTATATTTTTATGGGGTGGGTAATTTTCCTGCTTTTTCTAAAGCATATAAATCATCGTAACCACCGACATGCTGTTCACCAATAAAAATTTGAGGAACGGTCATGCGGTTAGAGCGCTCTATCATTTCTTCTCGTTTTTGCTTATCTTCATCCACAAGAATTTCAGTAAAGCTGAGTCCTTTTCGGGTGAGTAATTCTTTTGCGCGTACGCAGTAGGGGCAATAGGTTGTACTGTAGATACGAATTTCAGGGGTCATGTTCGGCGCCTTTCAAGTAAGTTAGGATGTGATTATTTATAGTAGATGATGTGGCTCTAATTTAAAATAAAATTTTTTATGATGGCCGCACTTGATATTTGAAACATAGCCCCCATCTTAATCAGCATCGACGTTGTTTGAAGTTTGTTTTAGATAAACAACCCCACAACGTGAGCATTCAAATTATGATATTTATGTATGATATTTGAATTTTGAATGAAGAATTTTTTAAGGTAATCATTACTCAGGAGAAAAGAGCATGAACATCCGTCCTTTACATGATCGCGTCGTCGTTCGTCGTATGGAAGAAGAGCGTACATCGGCTGGTGGTATTCTTATCCCCGATAGTGCTGCAGAAAAACCCATGCGTGGCGAAGTTGTGGCGATTGGCACCGGTAAGCGTTTAGACAATGGCGAAATTTGTGCGCTTGCTGTTAAAGTTGGCGACACCGTACTGTTTGGTAAATATTCAGGTACTGAAATCAAAATCGACGGTGATGATGTGGTTGTGATGCGTGAAGATGACATCATGGCTGTTGTTAACGCGAAATAATCCATCGTTATTTTATTATTGTTTAAGGAGATTTAAACATGGCTAGTAAAGACGTACGTTTTGGTGATGAAGCGCGCCAATTGATGCTTTCAGGTGTTAACGCGTTAGCAAACGCGGTTCAAGTCACCATGGGTCCACGTGGACGAAATGTTGTCCTTGAAAAAGCTTATGGCGCACCTACCGTAACAAAAGACGGTGTTTCTGTAGCAAAAGAAATTGAATTTTCTGAGCGTTTCAAAAACATGGGCGCGCAGATGGTTAAAGAAGTTGCTTCTAAAACATCTGACACAGCCGGTGATGGTACAACCACAGCGACTGTATTGGCGCGTTCGATTTTGGTTGAAGGTCATAAAGCGGTTGCTGCAGGCATGAACCCCATGGACTTGAAACGTGGTATTGATACTGCTGTTGCTGCGGTTGTTAAAGAGTTGCATAGCATGTCTAAGCCTTGCAAAGATGGAAAGGCTATTGCTCAAGTGGGAACAATTTCTGCTAATTCAGATGAAGCCGTGGGTGCTATCATTGCTGAAGCGATGGCTAAAGTCGGTAAAGAAGGTGTCATCACCGTTGAAGATGGCAATGGTCTCGAAAATGAATTGGCGGTTGTTGAAGGTATGCAGTTTGATCGTGGATATATTTCACCTTACTTTATTAACAATCAACAAAGCATGACAACAGAACTTGAGCAACCACTCATTCTGTTGGTTGATAAAAAAATATCCAATATTCGTGAAATGATTCCTACGTTAGAAGCGGTTGCGAAATCTGGTCGTCCTCTTTTGATCATTGCTGAAGATGTTGACGGTGAAGCACTGGCTACCTTGGTTGTTAACAACATGCGTGGCATTGTTAAAGTATGTGCGGTTAAAGCACCTGGCTTTGGCGATCGTCGTAAATCGATGTTGCAAGATATCGCTATTTTGACCAATGCTGAAGTAATTTCTGAGGAAATTGGCAAAAGCTTAGAAACAGCTACGTTAGAAGACTTAGGTTCTGCTAAACGTATTGTGATTACAAAAGAAAATACAACCATTATTGATGGCGAAGGCAATGCTTCTCAAATTGATGAGCGTATTACTCAAATTCGTGCACAAATGGAAGAAACCTCATCTGATTACGATCGTGAAAAATTACAAGAGCGCGTTGCTAAATTAGCAGGCGGTGTTGCGGTGATCAAAGTAGGTGCGGCGACTGAAGTAGAAATGAAAGAGAAAAAAGCACGTGTTGAAGATGCGTTGCATGCGACCCGCGCAGCGGTAGAAGAAGGTATTGTTGCAGGTGGTGGCGTCGCATTAATTCGTGCACAAAAAGCACTGCTTAACTTGAAAGGCAGCAACCACGATCAAACGATGGGAATTGATATTTTACGTCGTGCAATGGAAGCTCCTTTACGTCAAATCGTGTCAAACGCAGGCTATGAAGCATCGGTCGTTGTGAACAAAGTCGCTGAAGCCCAAGGTAACCAAGGCTTTAATGCGGCAAACGGTGAATATGGCGATATGGTTGAGTTAGGTATTCTTGACCCAACTAAAGTAACACTTACAGCACTTCAAAATGCGGCATCTGTTGCAAGCCTGATGCTCACAACCGAGTGCATGGTTGCAGAAGCACCTAAAGAAGATGACTCAGCTGCTGACATGGGTGGTATGGGTGGAATGGGCGGCATGGGTGGAATGGGAGGTATGGGCGGCATGATGTAATTGCTTGCTTATACAACCTGTTTGACACGTTCGACCATGAAAAAACCCGCTTTTTTAAGCGGGTTTTTTTATTATTTACGTATGTGTTACGAATGAATTAATCCTGATTGCCTGAAATTTATTAGCTGAAAATCACTAATAGGTTGCGTTTGTTCTCCAGCATAAACCAGATCCAAGGTGTAGGTTACCTCGTTTTGCGATAATTCTTGTATGCTAAAAAGCAATAATTTTAAAATAGCTGTACGTCCAGCCAGCGATTGGGTGATGGCTTCATGCAAAGCCAATTGATGACGACCTGTTAATATAAATCGTCGATTTTTATTGTGTAGATCTACAACGCCTTGCAGGTAAGATAATAATTGGGAATATCGTTTGAAAGTTGTCGATTAAACACGGTTATCTCAAGATGGATTTTAGGTTGATTTGATTCTAGCCTGGAATATAATTTTTATACAAATCCACAGTTGAAATACGGATTTGTATGGTTTTTATTTTGTTACAACAGTTTTTATTGTGTGATCTTGTTTTTTTCTTACGCCAAGCTATGCTTTGAATTAAGAGATATTGAATTAATTTGGAGCAAAATCATGCGTAACGATCTGTTAGCTCAACTTGAAGTTCTCTTGGCTGATACGTATGCCTTATACCTTAAAACACAAAACTACCATTGGCATGTCACCGGTCCGCAGTTCAAGGCGTTGCATGAATTATTTGAAGGTCAGTATTTAGAACTAGCACTGGCTGTGGATGCGATTGCAGAGCAGCTTCGAATTATGGATCATGCTGCACCTGCAACGTTTAAAGATTTTGATCGTTTAAAAACTATCAAAGATGGTGATTCCAGTGCGAGTGCTAATCAAATGGTCACAGAGCTGGCTGAAGATAACGATACGTTGGTTAACGATTTAAATCGCGCCATGCAGCTTGCTCAAGAAATTAACGATGAAGGTTCGGTTAATATTTTAAGCGATCGCATCAGTGCGCACGAAAAAGCACGGTGGATGTTACGTGTTTCTCGTGAGTAATCAATTGAGGTGATATTCGTTTTAAGTCATCGTTAGGTCATGGCATTTTACATGCTCATGTGCCGTTAGCAAGCCATATCAAGCAAGTAATTATAAAAACATGCTGACCATTTATTGCGCCTTTTCAGATCTGAAGTGCAACAGTAGCGGCTGAAAGAGAAGCTTGTGGTATTATATTGGCCGACATGTTTTTATATTTGCTTGAGAGTGTTATGAGAAAGGCTGTTGAAGGTGGTGTTGTTGGAGGTGCGGGTGTAGCACGTGTAGCTGGAGGTGTGGGTGTAGCCGTTGCAACTGGGGTGCTCATTTGCTTGTTGATACTATGCCTTCCAGTGTTATCCGCTTCGGTTACTGGTTAACTGACAGTCGCCATACATTGCGCACAGACGAGGCTATCGAAGCTTTTGATGGGTTGTATCAGATCATACAACCCATGAGTCAAGGACTCCCAGGAACCAGAAGTGATTTCATAGAATTGTTTAATGAATATTCGAAAGAACATGGTTGTGTTTATGTGTTTTCTGAACAAAATTGCTTTAGTTTAGAAGCGGTCATGAAGGCCCTCCAAACAAGAAGAAATTTTAATGGTAGAAAATATGTGGATTGTTCTTTACGTAATGAAATTTTAACACAAATGAGCAGTTTATCTTCGTTAAAAGAAACCAAGAGCCAAAGCGTCGCTAAAGTTTTTTTTCGCTACATTGCTTCTGTAGCTTTAGAATTACCTTATTTACACACCAGTCATGACAAGCTTGAATTAATTCAGCATTTAAATGAGCTTATTTTAAAGTCAAAAACACTTACTATCTTTACAGATATGTTAAAACAGCCTGAAAAAAAGGCGCTAGCTTTTATGCAACAAAGTTTTGAAGCGTTTATTTTTGATGAACATGCAATGCATAAAGCGAATGATTTAAAAGATGCAATTGAAAAACTTAATAAAATTCAATATACAATGGCTTCAACTTCATTGCGGTTATTAATATTGCTGACAGAAGGTGGCAATAAAGAAAGCATTACGGTTTCTTCTGTTGATATTGTAAATAATATTGCACATAGAGAGATGTTTGGGCCTAGCACAACGCCGTTCACGTCGGGTAATCCCCTTTATCCTTTAATGGCTGAGGTTGCTCGTTTATTACCTGGTCTACAAAATCAATACATACGTAAAATTAACTTCGAACAATTGTATGTTCCTCAAATAAATAGTATTAAAAATTACTTGAAAACACACTTAAGACCAAGATATCACTTTGGAAGATTCAACGCCACCTCACCGTTGGCACGTCAGCAATTCTAATTTTGAATTTATCGCTTCGAACTCTGGCATTTAAACAAAAAATTCAATAGGCTACTCACACGCACAGGAGCAACTTGGATTTAAGGATGTCGGGACAGGTAACAAACCAT
>Ga0100378_1000693_pt1 | contig 36806 bp, 28 predicted proteins | sample CryGeymeta201502_FD_81535 | JGI IMG/M metagenome (GOLD analysis project Ga0100378, IMG submission 81535) | Groundwater microbial communities from Crystal Geyser aquifers in Utah, USA - Crystal Geyser metaG 2015-02 | ecosystem: Environmental > Aquatic > Deep subsurface > Groundwater | place: USA... | reverse complement strand
TTGTAACAATACCATTTTCCTCTAGGATGGGACGTATGTTTTCAATATATTGGCTGATGCTTTTTGGTCGTGTTTCAGAGCGTTTTTCGTTCGCAATAGCAAGGTGCATGGGCGCTTCCTGCTTGAGGGGCAATCGACAATAACCGCTTTCCCAGCGATGCTATGGTGGGAGATACAGACAAGGCAGCATCTGTCGCTGATTTGACGCATTACTCGTAAAGCGGAGCATCCAAGTGCTTGATTATATGCGGGATTGGCCAAGCATCGTCAAGGATTTGTTTCTCGCGGACCTGCAGCGCGATGATCGGCCCTGAGCGTCACTTCCCAACGTCATGTCCAAAAACCGGACGCCCGGCGACCCCGACGGAACAGGAGACGGCATGAAAAAAACCGCGATCACACGGCGGGCGCATGGCGCGGACAGGCGCCGGGGATGACGCTGCGCGCTTCTCTGGAGGCTCTTGCGGACGAAGGCCCGGTGCTGGTGACCGGGGCGGCGGGGTTCATCGGGTTTCATGTCGCCCGCGCGCTGCTCGCAGCCGGCGTGGCGGTGGTCGGCGTCGACAGCCTGACCGCCTATTACGACGTCGCGCTGAAGCGCGCCCGGCTGGCGGCGCTCGACAAGACGCCGGGGTTTCGCTTCGAGCGGATCGATCTCGCCGATCGCGCGGCGACGGCGGCGCTGTTCGCCGCGCTGCGGCCGCGCCAGGTGATCCATCTCGCGGCGCAGGCGGGGGTGCGCTATTCGCTCGAAGCGCCCTTCGCCTACGCCGACAGCAACCTGACCGGATTTCTCTCGGTGCTGGAGGGCTGTCGCGCGGTTCAGGTCGCCCACCTGCTCTACGCGTCGTCGAGCTCGGTTTACGGCGCCAACGCGAAACTGCCGTTCTCGGCGCGCGACCCGGTCGATCATCCCGTCAGCCTCTACGCCGCCACCAAGCGCGCCAACGAGCTGATGGCGGAGGCGTATTGCCGCCTCTACGGCTTTCCCGCCACCGGCCTGCGGTTCTTCACCGTCTATGGTCCCTGGGGACGGCCGGACATGGCCTATTGGCTGTTTGCCGAGGCGATCATGGCCGACCGGCCGATCGCGGTGAACAACGCCGGCGCCATGGCGCGCGACTTCACCCATATCGACGACATCGTGGAGGGCGTGCTGCGGCTGTTGACGCGCCCTGCCCTGCCCGACCCCGCCTTCGACCCCGCCGCGCCGCGGCCCGACCGCAGCAGCGCGCCGCACCGGCTCTACAACCTCGGCAACGACCGGCCAGAGGGGCTATTGGACATGATCGCGATCATCGAGGCTGCGCTGGGGCGCACGGCGCGCAAGGAGATGCGCCCGATGCCTGCGGGGGACGTGGCCCGGACATGGGCCGACATCGCCGATCTCGAAGCCGAAACCGGCTGGCGCCCGCGCATGTCGCTGGCCGAAGGGTTGCCGCAGTTCGTGCGGTGGTGGCGGCAATGGCGGGATCTGTGAGCAGGCGTCTCAGCGGCTGACGCGCGGGTAGCCGCCGATCCACTCCGCGCGCCGCCGCCAGACCTCCGGCCAGGCGCTGGCGCCCTCGCCGCGCCCCAGAAGGCGCAGCGCAATCTGCCGGGTCCAGGGCCAGAGCAGGAACAGCCGCAACCCCAGCGGCCGCCAGGGCCAGCGCCAGTGCTTGTCGATCAGCGACACTTTCGAGCGCATCAGCCGCACCATCTTGTCGCCGCGCACCTTTTCGGAGGCGCCGCCGTGGTGGATGATCTCCGCCTGCGGCGTGACCCGCGGCCGCGCGCCCAGCGCATGGGCGCGCAGGCAGAGGTCGAATTCCTCGCCATACATCACGAAACTGAGGTCGAAGCCGCCCAGCCTGCGCCACAGCGCGGTCGGCAGCATCAGGAAACAGCCGGTGACGATGTCCACGGCGCGCTCACTGTCGCGTTTCCAGCCGCCATAAGCGTCGGGATTGAACAGCGGGCTGCGCGGAAACAGATAGTTCAAGCCGGCGGTGACGCAGAACACCGACCACAGGCTGGGCGCGCGCCAGCACGAGGTGGGGTTCAGCGACCCGTCGGCGAACAGCGTGCGCCCGCCCCAGATCTGCGCCTCGGGCCGCGCCGCCGCAAAGGCGGCCAGCGTGTCGATGGCGCCGCGCAGCACCACGGTGTCGGGGTTGAGCAGCAGCAGACAGCGGCCGCGCGCCTGTTCGGCGGCGACGTTGTTCGCCCGGGCGAAACCGAGATTCTCGGCGGAGCGGATCAGCCGCACATCGGGAAACTGCGCCGCAATGGCGTCCGCAGAGCCGTCGGTCGAGGCGTTGTCGAGCACGATCAGCTCAAATGTCGTGACGCGCGTCTCGGCCTGCACCGAAGCCAGGCAGGCCAGCGTCATCGCGCAGGTGTTGTAGCTGACCACGATGATCGTGAGATCGGGCTGCGGCGCGTCGGTCATTCACCCTGTCCCCGGTGACGTCTGATGGGAGCCGCCTTATAGGCGGTCGATGATGAACGTTCCATGGCGCCGCAGCGGCGGTCAGGGCGCCTCTGCGCTCAACGCGGCCCAGTCATGGCCGCGCGCCCGGGCGATGGCCTCGATGCTGGGCAGGCTGTCGGGCGCGACCTCGCTCCAGAACGCGAAGATCGCGGCGGCGTTCACCGCCGAGCGCCAGCCGCGCGCGCGAAAATCCTCGCGATCCACCTCGTTGCGGATCCGGCTGAGGAACTGGCGGCGATCAGCGTCACGCTGGGTGGCGTTGCGCGACAGCGCAAGCGCCTCGACCGCGTCGAAGCAGGCCGCGCGCCAGGTTTTGCGCAGCGCGGCGACCGTTTCGCGCCGCAAGGTTGCGCCGTGCGCCGCAGCGTCGCGCGGCGCCGATACCCCGCCTGCGCGGCGGTCCGGCGGGGCGTCCGACGCGCGGTAATCGTCGCGGATGGCGGCGGAGAGATAGCCCACCGGCGCGCCGCGCACCCGGCCGCGCCGCACCTCCGTCGCGACATAATCAAGCTTCTCCGCGACATAGGCGTCGCCATGCTCAGCCAGCCATCGCCGCGCAAGACGGTCGGACACACCCAGCGCCGTGAGCCGGGCGAGAACCGCGCCGCTCTCGGCGACGGTGAGCGCGCCCGCCTGCGATCCCGGCTGGAGAGGGCGCGCATCGTCCGCCGCCATATCCCCCCTCCCCGCCTCCGGCGCCGACTCCTGCGCGATCCGGAAGCGGATTTCGGTCACCGTCCGGCTCTTGCGGGCGAATTCCGGCGTCAGCGAGATATTGGCCACCCGGTTCACTTCGGCGACCGCAGGTTTGATGATCTTGGCGTTCAGGTGCTTGAACATCTTGTAATACTCACTGCCATCTACTCCCATAAGTTTTCGAAAAAGATCAATTTCCCACCACCCTGTTGATCCGGTTCTTACAAAACGATAGCAATTCTCATACAAAGCGAGCGCGTGACCACTGGTGAAATTTCGCTGTATGTTCAGATGAATCAATGCAAATATTTTTGGATCATGGAGCTTTTCGGCAAGAGCAGGTGAATAGGCATATTCACAGACGCCATTGCGCAGCCGCGCTGACGCCAACAACGCCGAAACGCCCCACTCCTGCACGCCGTCGTCGCCCAGCATGTCCCATTCCGCCGTGGTCTCCACCAGCGCCCGCAAGGCGTCGCGCAGGGTGTCGGTGTCGTGCGAATTGAAGCCGATCATCGCGCTGAGGGTTTTGGCGTCGATGCGGTGGCTGCGGCGGCTGAGCAGGCCGTCATAGGCGTGCAGGAGCAGCACATTCGACAGTTTGCGCTGCAACAGGCTGAGCTTGCCGCTCACGTGGATGGCGGAGACGCTTTTCTTGACGCTGTCGCGGCGCAGCGCGCCTCTGGCCCCGGCGACCATGCCTGTTCCGTCTTGCCGACTTCGTCCCCATCATCGGTGATAAGGAACCTGCGGTCAAACGTTTCGCGGGCGCCCCTGGCCGCAGACGGCGCGCCGCTCCAAAGGCGCCCGTTTACAGGACACGCCAAACCGCCGCCGCTTCTCCTGTAACCAGGCGCCTTTCGATCCGGCGACGCCCCTGCGGGGCGCCGCCCACATGGCGGCCCCGTTCTCCGCGCCACTGCGGCGCAATCCCGTAAATGGGCGCCTTGGATCCCGCATCCCGGCGCCCTTGATCCCGCAGCCGGGCGCCAGCCATCCCGCAGATGGGCGCCGACGGTCCCGCACATGGGCGCCGTATTGGCAATAAGTCATTGTTTACAAACAAATCTATCTGCGCAAACAAGATCTAAAGATTCTGAAATAAGATTAAACAGAACAGCGGTGTGCGTGCGTGATTTTCAATGAGCCAGACCGCAGCGGGATCCGGCGGCTTAAACATGAACAGTGGATGTATTCGCGCAACGCATATGTCATGATGAAAAGCGAACACAGCCAAGATCATTGAGGCGTCACATCATGAGCAGCGCTCCACCCTACATCGGCATCGATCCGGCCCGCGCCGGGCGGCGGCTCGGCGAACCGTGCGACGTCCGGCGATTCGCCTATGCGGCGTCGCTCTGCGCCCGCGGCCGCGAGGATCTGGCGCAGCGGGGCTATGCGCCGGACGGCCGCAAGCGGCTGCGGCGGTTCTCGAGCTGGGAGATCACCCGCTATCTGATACCCGTTGCGCCCGCGCATCTTCGGCGGGTGCTGAAGGCCAACCCGGACTTGCCGCAAGGCGCTACGGAGACCACAGCCGGCGCGCGGTGGTTCACGCTCGAGGAAGTGCTGCGGCTGCGCGACCATTTCGACGCGGAAGGATCGCGCGCCAAGCAGTACAAGCCATTCCGTCCTGCGGGCCTGCCCGCCAAGATCACGGCGGTCGCCAATTTCAAGGGCGGCGTCGGCAAAACCTCGACGGCGGCGCATCTTGCGATGGCGGCGGCGCTGGACGGCTACAAGGTTCTGGTGGTCGATCTCGACAGTCAGGGGTCGATGACCTCGATCTTCGGCGGCGTGGTCGAGGACGAATGGAAGACCGCTTTCCCGCTGATCGCGCGGGATTTCGCGCGCGAAATTTCCGCCGATCAGGGTGCGGCCGCGCTGGACGAGACGCTGACCGAAGCGCTGCGCATCACCGCCGATGACGTGATACAGCATACCCACTGGCCCAACATCGATCTGATCGGCGCGCAGCTGAACCTCTACTGGGCCGAGTTCCAGATCCCGGTGTGGCGCATGGCGCTGCGGCGCTGGAAGCTCTGGGACGCGCTCGCGCGGTTTTTCGAGAGCGACGGCGTGCTGGACCGCTACGATGTGATCATCCTCGACACCCCTCCCGCACTTGGGTACCTCACCATCAACGCGCTGGCCGCCGCCGACATCCTTCTGGTGCCGCTCGGCGCTTCGTTTCTGGAGTTCGAGAGCACGGGACGGTTCTTTGACATGATCTACAGCACCTTCGGGTCGATCGAGAGCGGTGAGAACGACGCCGCGCGCGCGCTGGGTCTGCCCGAGATCCGCTTTGAATGGGATGTGGTGCGCGCGGTGATCACCCGGTTCGACCCGGCGCAGCAGACCGATCTGGCTAATGTGGTGCAGGCCTATTTCGGCGAGTTCATGGCGACCCATCGCCAGGAATTCACCGCGCTGGTCGGCCAGGCGGGCGAACAGGTCAACGGCATTTACGAGGCCGATTACCGCGCCTTCAACCGCGAAACCTATGCGCGCGGGCGCGAGACCTTCGACCGCACCTACGCCGAGTTCAAGGAATTACTGGTCGGCTGCTGGTGGCGCGATCAGCAGATGGCGGAGGCGTCCCGTGGCGCGGCGTAGGCGGCTCGAGCCGGTCAGCGACGCCGAACTGGCCGCGATCCGCGCCGAGGCGTTGACGGTGGGCGCGGACGCGTCGCCGCGCGCCCCGCTGGGAGCGCCGCCGCTGTCGGCGCCGATCGCCCGCGTCGCGGCCGACAGCGTGGCGGCGCAGGCGCGCGAGATCGCGGCGCTGCGCGCCGACGTCGCCGCCGTCCGCGCCGCCGCCGATCAGCTGGCGCAGGCGGAATCGGCGGGTCTGCTGATCGAGTGCGTCGATATCGCCGACATCGATCTCGACTATCTGGCGCGCGACCGCCTGCCGCGCGGCGAGGACGACGAGGACTGGCGCGCGCTGAAACAATCGATCCGCGCCCATGGCCAGCGCACGCCGGTCGATCTCGCGAGGCTGGAGGGCGACGCCCGGCGCTATGGGCTGATCTCGGGTCGGCGGCGCATCGCGGCGGCGCAGGCGCTTGCGGCGGAAACCGGCGCTGTGGCGCAGGTGCGCGCGCTGATCCGCACGCCGGCGACGCTGGCGCAGGCTTTCGTCGGCATGGTCGAGGAAAACGAGATCCGCGCGGGCCTGAGCTATTATGAACGCGCGCGGGTCTGCGTTCTGGCGGTGGGACAGGGCGCGTTCGATTCGCCCGACGCCGCGCTCGACGCGCTGTTTGCGGCGGCGAGCGCGCCGAAGCGGTCAAAAATTCGCAGCTTCATCCGCCTGGTCGAAGAGATCGGCGATCTGTTGCGCTTTCCAGAAGAGATCGGCGAACGCCTCGGCCTGCGGCTGGCGGCGGCGCTGAAACAGGGCAGGGGCGGCGTTCTGCGCCGCTGTCTGGGCGAGGAGACCGTCGGCGCGCTCGATGCGGCGCAGGAGCAGGCGGCGCTGACGCGGTGTCTGGAACAGGGCGGACGGATGATCCCCCGCCGCCGCCGTGATCCGCAAGCCGGCGCGGAACGCCGCGCCTTGCGGCCGCTCGCCAACGGCGGCGCGCTCGAGCTTTGGCTGCGGGATGACCGGGCAAGTTTTCGCCTCACCGGGTCGCTCCCGTCGGATTTGCGGCTCACCGAGGCGCTGGAGGCGCTGGCCCGGGCGCTGGAGCGCCCGTGATGTTTCGCGTGATGTTTCGCGTGATGTTTCGCGCGCGAAACTGCATCCGTCCGGTTTCGCGCGCGAAACGGCGCCTGCCCGGTTTCGCGCGCGAAACCCTGCGCCGCGTCGCGCCTGTAAACGGGCGCCTTTGCGCCGAAGATCACGCCGGGCGCCTTTGCGCCGAAGATCACGCCGGGCGCGGGCGCGCCGAAAATCACGCCGGGCGCGGGCGCGCCCTGCGCCCTGCAAACGGGCGCCTTTGCGCCGCGCCGCGCGAGCAGGCGGCCTGGCGCTGCGCGGCGTGTCAGAGAGATTTCATGAAATGTCGTGCATCGGGATGTTTCCAGCGCGCCTGCGGTCAGCTAGACAACGCCGCATGACAGATGTCGCTTCCCGCCCGACCGCCGTTGTCGTGCTCGCCGCCGGGGCGGGAACGCGGATGCGGTCCGCCATCCCCAAGCCGCTGCACATTGTCGCGCGCGCGCCCCTGCTGGCGCATGCGCTGCGCGCTGCGGAGGCGCTGGCGCCGGATCGCGTCGTGGTGGTCGTCGGGCATGGCGGTGAAGCGGTGGCGGCGGCGGCGCGGCGGTTGCGTCCCGGCGCCGTCATCGTGGAGCAGGCGCCGCAGCTTGGCACCGGACACGCCGTGCGCTGCGCCCTGCCCGCGCTGGAGGGCTTCGACGGCGATGTGGCGGTGCTTTACGCCGACACGCCCTTTGTGCGGCCTGCGTCGCTTCGGGCGCTGTCTGCGGCGCGGGCGGCGGGCGCCGCCGTGGCCGTGCTCGGCTTCGAGGCCGCTGTCCCCGGCGGCTATGGCCGACTGATCCGTGACGCGGACGGCGGCCTGGCGCGCATCGTCGAGGCGGCGGACGCCGACGACGCGGCGCGCGCGGTGACGCTGTGCAATTCGGGCGTGATGATGTTCGAGGCCGCGCGGGGGCGCCGCTGGCTGGCGGCGCTGTCCAACGCCAACGCCAAGGGCGAATACTACCTCACCGATCTCGTGGCCGCGGCGCGCGCCGAGGGCGCGCGCTGCGCGGTGGCGCAGTGCGCCGAGGCCGAAACGCTGGGGGTGAACGACCGCGCCCAGCTCGCCGCCGCCGAGGCGGCGTTCCAGGCCCGCGCCCGCGCTGCGGCGATGGCGGCGGGCGCCACGATGATCGCGCCGGAGACGGTGCATCTCGCCTTCGACACCGTGCTGGGGCGCGACGTGACATTGGGGCCGAATGTGGTGTTCGGGCCGGGCGTGACGGTGGAGGACGGCGCGACCATCGCGGCGTTCTGCTGGCTGGAGGGGTGCGTGGTGCGCGCAGGCGCATCGGTCGGCCCCTTCGCCCGGCTGCGGCCCGGCGCCGACATCGGGCCGGACGCGCATGTCGGCAATTTTGTCGAGATCAAGAACGCGGTTCTCGGCGCGGGGGCCAAGGCCAGTCACCTCAGCTATCTGGGCGACGCCGACATTGGCGCCGGAGCCAATATCGGCGCCGGAACCATCACCTGCAATTATGATGGCTTTCTCAAGCACCGCGCCACCATCGGCGCGCAGGCGTTCATCGGGTCGAATTCCTCGCTGGTGGCGCCGGTCGAGATCGGCGCGGGCGCCTATGTCGGCTCCGGTTCGGTGATCACCGCAGATGTGCCGCCGGAGGCGCTGGCCATCGGTCGCGCGCGGCAGGTGAACAAGCCGGGAATGGGCGCCCGTTTACGGGCGCGGCTGGCGGCGATGAAAGCGGCGCAGCCGGGTTCCGCCCGACACGCCCTGGCCAAGCAGGATTCGGGCAAGCAGGATTCGGCCAAGCAGGATTCGGGCGTGCAGTCTTCAGGGGAGTAGCGTCATGTGCGGCATCGTCGGGGTTCTGGCCAATCGTCCCGCAGCGCCGATCATCTATGAGGCGCTGAAGCGGCTGGAGTATCGCGGCTACGACAGCGCCGGGATCGCGACGCTGGATGACGGCGTGCTGACCCGCCGCCGCGCGGTGGGCAAGCTGTCGGCGCTCGGCGCGCTGCTGGCCGCTGAGCCTCTGGCGGGGATGATCGGCATCGGCCACACCCGCTGGGCGACCCATGGCGCGCCGACCGTGCGCAACGCCCATCCTCATCAGGCGGGCAAGGTGGCGGTGGTGCACAACGGCATCATCGAGAATTTCCGCGAGCTGCGCGACGAACTGATCGCCGCCGGGCGCAATTTTGAGTCCGAGACCGACACCGAAGTGGTGGCCCAGCTCTGCGCGCAGATGCTGGCGCGCGGCCTGTCGCCGGTGGACGCGGCCGCGGCGACGCTGGCGCGGCTGAAGGGCGCCTTCGCGCTGTGCTTTCTGTTCGAGGGATCGGACGACCTGATGGTCTGCGCCCGGCGCGGCTCGCCGCTGGCGATCGGTCTGGGCGACGGCGAGACGTTCGTCGGTTCCGACGCGCTGGCGCTGGCGCCGATGACCGACCGGATCCTGTATCTCGAGGAGGGCGACTGGGCGGCGCTGACCCGGCGCGAGGTTCATGTCTTCGACGCTCAGGGCGCGCCGGTCACCCGGCCGGTGCGGGTGATCTCACTCGACACGGTGCTGGTGGACAAGGGCGGCTATCGCCACTTCATGGCCAAGGAGATCCACGAGCAGCCCGGCGTCGCCGCCTACGCCGTGGGGGCGGTCCTGTCCGCCGACCGCAGCCGGATCGCCTCGGCGGCGGAGGCGATCGACTGGGCCGGCGTCTCGCAGGTGACGATGGTGGCCTGCGGCACGGCGCATTACGCCTGCCATGTGGCGCGATACTGGTTCGAGACCGTGGCGCGGCTGCCGGTGGAGATCGACATCGCCTCGGAGTTCCGCTATCGCGCGCCGCCGCTGGCGGCGGGCGGGGTGACGGTGGTGGTCAGCCAGTCGGGCGAGACCGCCGACACGCTGGCCGCGCTGCGCTACGCCCGCGAACAGGGGCAGAAGATCCTCGCCGTGATCAACGTCGAGCACAGCACCATCGCGCGCGAGGCCGACGTGGCGCTGCCGATCCACGCCGGTCCGGAGATCGGCGTCGCCTCGACCAAGGCCTTCACCGCGCAGCTGATCGCGCTGGCGGCGACCGCGATCCTCGCCGGTCGGCTGCGCGGCGCGCTCGACGCGGCCGGGGAGACGCGGCTGATCGCGGCGCTGTCCGCCGCGCCGCGCGGGCTGACCGACGCCATCGCGCAGGAGGCGGCGCTGGCGGCGCTGGCGGACGATCTGTCCGGCGCGCGCGACGTGCTCTATCTCGGGCGCGGCATGATGTATCCCATCGCGCTGGAGGCGGCGCTCAAGCTCAAGGAGCTGACCTACATCCACGCCGAAGGCTATGCGGCGGGCGAGCTCAAGCACGGGCCGATCGCGCTGATCGACGAGACCACGCCGGTGATCGCCTTCGCGCCGATGGACGCGCTGTTCGACAAGACGATGTCGAACATCCAGGAGGTGATGGCGCGCAAGGGCCGGGTGGCGCTGATCACCGACGCGGCGGGCGCCGCAGCGGCGGGCGAGGGGATGTGGCGCATGGTGATCCTGCCCGCGGTGGATCCCTTCATCGCGCCCATCGTCCACGCCGCGGCCGCCCAGCTGATCGCCTATCACGCCGCCGTGGCGAAGGGCACCGACGTCGATCAGCCGCGCAATCTGGCGAAATCGGTGACGGTGGAATAGTGGCGTAACCCAGTGGCGGGCAGGATGTTCAAAGGGCTGTATCTCACCCGGTTTCGCGCGCCGCGCCAGTGGCTGATCGGGCTGCGGCGGCTGTGGCTGACGCGCGCCTGGGGGATGGACATCGATCCGACCAGCAGTTTCTCGCTGACGGCGCACTTCGATCTGACGTTTCCGGCCGGCATTCATGTCGGCCCCTACAGCTATGTCGCCTTCGAGACCCGGATCCTGAGCCACGACATGACCCGTGGCCTCTATCTGCATACGCGCATCGGCGCGAACTGTTTCATCGGCGGGCGCAGCCTCATTCTGCCGGGGGTCGAGATCGGCGACGGTTGCGTTGTCGGCGCCGGGTCGGTGGTGACGAAGTCGGTCCCTCCCGGATGCGTCGTGGTCGGCAATCCCGCCCGGATTCTGCGCGAGGGGATCGAGGTCGGCCGCTATGGCCGCTTCGCGTCGGCGGATGAGACTCAGCGCCGGATCTTCGACAGCTGGACCGCGCCGGAGTGACCGTGTCGCGCGCCATCGCCCTGACGCTTTGCCTCGCCGCCGCCGCAGCCCTGGGCGCCGGTCTGGTTTTTCTGGCGCAGCGCGGCGCTTTCGGCGCGACGGTCGCCGGGATCGCGCCACCCGCCCCGCTGACGGCGCGCGCCATCCCGGCGGACCGTCCGGCGCGGGTGATGTTTCTGGGCACAAGCCTCACACATGGCGATCCCTGGCCGCAGGCCGCAGCCGAGGCGCTGGCGCGCTGCAGACCTGGTGGGGTCGTCGCACAGGTGGTCGCCCGCCCTGGCGCGTCCTCGGCCTGGGGGGTTGAGGCGCTTGGCGCGGCGCTGGACGCGGCGCCGGGGTCGCCGCCAGACGTTGTCGTGGTTGAATTCTCCGCCAATGACGCGTCGCTGGCGTGGGGCGCCAGTCTGGAGCGCAGCCGCGCCGTCCACCGGCGCATCGTGGCGATGGTCCGCAGCGTTGGCGCCATGCCGGTTCTGGCGACGATGAGCCCCGCTCTCGGCCGCAACGGCTGGGAGCGGCCCGGACTGCGCGCCTATGAGGCGCTCTATCGGACGGTGGCCGCCGAAACCGGCGCCGGGCTGATCGACATCGCGCCGCTGTGGCGCGCCATGACGCCTGCCGCGCTGGCGCGCTGGATGCCCGATGGTCTGCACCCCACGCCGGACGCGACCCTCGCCGTCACCGCGCCCGCCATGGCGGCTGCGCTTGCGCCGGCGGTGTGCGTGGACGATACGGCGTGAGACCGGCGCGGGCGGCCAGCGGCGCGGCGGCCTTGAGCGCATGGATCGGTCGGATGCTGACAGGGGGAGAGCGCGCTGTGGCTTTGCAAGCGGCGGAGGTGGCGTCATGAGCCGACGCAAGGGCGTCATTCTGGCGGGAGGATCCGGCACGCGGCTGCATCCGATCACGCGCGCAGTCTCAAAACAGCTGCTGCCGCTGTATGACAAGCCGATGATCTATTATCCGCTGAGCGTGCTGATGCTGGCGGGCATTCGCGACATCGCCATCATCACCACGCCGCATGATCAGGCGCAGTTCCGCCGCCTGTTCGGCGATGGCGGCGATCTCGGCCTGTCGCTGCGCTGGATCGAACAGCCCTCGCCCGATGGTCTGGCGCAGGCCTATATCCTCGCGGAGTCGTTTCTTGACGGTCACCCGTCGGCGATGGTGCTGGGCGACAACATCTTTTTCGGTCACGGCCTGCCGGAATTGCTGGCCGACGCCGATGCGCGCACGGCGGGGGCCACGGTGTTCGGCTATCAGGTCGATGACCCCGAGCGCTATGGCGTCGTTACATTCGACGCCCAGGGCCGCGCGATCTCGATCGAGGAAAAGCCGTCGGCGCCGACATCGGACTACGCCGTGACCGGCCTGTATTTCCTGGACGCCCAGGCCCCGGACCGGGCGCGTCGCCTCACGCCCTCGGCGCGCGGCGAACTGGAGATCGCCGATCTGATCGCGGGATACCTGCGCGACGGCGCCCTCTCGGTCGAGGTGATGGGCCGCGGCTTCGCCTGGCTCGACACCGGCACCCATGACAGTCTGATCGAGGCGGGCGAATTCGTGCGCACCATCGAAAAGCGTCAGGGCCTGAAGATCGGTTGCCCCGAGGAAGTCGCGTATCGCAAGGGATTCATCGATCGCGATCAGTTGCTGCGGTTGGCGGCGCCGCTGATGAAGACCGGCTACGGGCGGTATCTGGCCAGGCTGGCGGGGTAGGGCGGCGATGCAGATCCTGCACCTCCTGTCCGCCTATCCGGACCCGATCGCCGGCGAAACCCGCGCCAGTCTCAGTTTGCTGGAGCTGGTTCCCGAGTTCGAGCACTGCGTCTATTCGTTCAAGCGGGCCGGATGGCGGCCCGGGATATGGGCGACGGCCTTCGATGACAGCGTCGGGAGGGATCATCGGGCGATCGCCTATGGCGCACCGCCAAAAGGCCTGTTCATGGCGCGCCACCTCGACCGCCTCGCCGACTGGATCCTCGACGACATAGACCGGCGCGGCCTGAAGCCCGGCCTTATCCACGCCCACAAGCTTTCAATCGACGGCCTGGTCGCGCAGCGTGTCGCGGCGAGGCTTGGCGTTCCGGTGATGGTTTCGTTGCAGGGCAACAGCGATTGCATGATCGTTGGCGTGAAGCGCGACCTTCGCCCGCGCTGGCGCGCGCTCTGGCGCGACGCCGCCGTGCTGTTTCCCTTTGCGCCCTGGGCGCTGACGCGGCTTGAGGCGATGCTCGGCCCGCGCACCGGTCCGGTCACGATGTTGCCATGCCCGACATCCTGCGATGCGGTGATCGCGCCGCGGACGACGCCGCCGCTGTTTCGCACCGCCTTCAACATCATCCACCACAAGAACAAGAACATCGAGCGTCTGGCGCGCGCGCTGTCCCGCGCCGCCGTCGCCGCGCCTGATATCCGGCTTGAAATCATTGGCGGCGGCGACGCCGCCGCCTTCGCTCAGGTCGCGCGGATGATCGACCGGACGGCGCCGGGTCTGGCGCGGCTTGTCGGCGCCGTCCCGCACGACCGGGTGCAGGCGCTTTTCAACGCCTCCTGCGGCTTTGCGCTCGTCTCCCAGCGCGAAAGCTATGGCATGGTCTATGCCGAGGCGCTGCTGGCGGGCGCGCCGTGTGTTTTTTCGCGCGGCCGCGCCATCGACGGCTACCTTGACGAAGGCGGCGTGGTGCTGGCCGCCGACCCCGGCGACGAAGCCGGGATCGCCGACGCCCTGGTGCGGCTCGTGCGCGAGCAGGGCGGCTTCAAGGCGCGGCTTGCGCAGTTACAGCAGAACGGCGGCCTGGCGATGCTGAGACGCGAAGCGATCGCGGCGGCTTATCGCGCGAGCGTGCGTGAGGCCGCCATGACATCGCGCCCTCAGTCACCGGAGACGCCCTCGTGATCACGACGTCGTTTGAAGACGCCACCGCGCAGCCCTTCGACATCTGCGTCATCGGCTCTGGTCCCGTCGGTCTGGCGGTGGCGCTGGAGTTGCAGCGGCTTGGCCGGACGGTGCTGGTGCTCGAGGCCGGCGGGGCCGAGCAGACCGCGCCCGCCCAGGCGCTGTCCGACCATGACGTGGTCGATCCCTCGGTCCATTACGATCCGCGCACCGCAGTCGCCCGGCGACTGGGCGGATCGTCGAATCTCTGGGGCGGACGCTGCACGCCGTTTCGCGCCATCGATCTTGAGACGCGCGCCTGGATTTCCGGGGCGGACTGGCCGATCACCATCGACGATCTGACGCCCTTTTACGCCGGCGCCTATGCCCATCTCGACGCCGGTGACGCTGTGGCGGAGAGCCCGGTCCCCGGTGTGACCCCGGTCGGGGGCGATTTTCGCAGCGACACGGTCGAGCGCTTCAGCAACCGGTTCCAGAGCCAGCGCCGCCACGCCGAGGCCCTGCGCGCGTCGCCGGATGTCCGCGTGCTGCTGAACGTGGCGGTCACGGGGCTGGGCTTCGCCCAGGACGGCGCCATCGCGTCGCTGGACCTGAGGCTCAGCGATGGGCGCGCGCATGTGCTGCCGGTGCGCCGCGTCGTGCTGGCGGCGGGCGGCAATGAGAGTGCGCGGATGCTGCTTGTCGCACAGCGCGCTGCGCCGGAGCGGTTTGGCGGCGCCGACGGGCCGCTCGGGCGGTTCTACATGGCCCATGTCAACGGCTCGATCGCCGATATCGTGTTCACGACGCCGCAGCAGGACGCGGCCTTTGATTTCTTCATCGACGCGCATGGCGGCTACGCCCGTCGCCGCATCACCCCGACGCCAGAACTGCAGCGCGCGGAGCAGTTGCTCAACGTCGCCTTCTATCCCAAGGTTCATGACGTGGCCGACCCGCGCCACGGCTCGGGTTTGCTGTCGCTGGCCTATCTGGCGCTGTCGATCGGGCCGCTCGGGCGCCTGGTTATCGCCGAGGCGATCCGGCGCAGGCAGGTCGGCGATCAGGTGCGCGACGTGCACCGGCACTTGTGGAACGTGCTGCGCGAACCGCTGCGCGTGGCGGGTTTCGCGCCGTGGTTTTTGTGGAGTCGACGGTATGCGCGCCACCGATTGCCGGGATTTTATATCCGCAACCGCAACCGCCGATACGGGCTTGAGTATCACAGCGAGCAATCGCCCAACCCCGACAGCCGACTGACCCTGTCGGATCGGATCGACGCGACAGGCCAGCCGTTGCTGCGCATCGACTACCGGGTTGCGCGCGAGGACGCCGAGCGCGTGGTGCGCGCGCATGATCTGCTGGCGCGCTGGCTGGATCGGACCGGCGTCGGTCGTCTCGAGCATCGTCATCCCGCAGATCGCCGCATCGACGCGGTGATGGAGGAGGTGTTTCACGGCACCCACCAGATCGGCACGATCCGCATGGCGGCGACGCCAGACAAGGGTGTGGTGGATTCAACCCTCGCAGTGTTCGGCGCGCCAGGATTGTATGTGGCGTCGAGCGCGGTGTTTCCGACGTCCGGGCATGCCTCGCCGACGCTGACCGCCGTTGCGCTCGGCCTGCGTCTTGCGCAGCATCTCGCGCGCCTGAATTAGGCGGCGTCGAGCAGCGTGCGCACCAGCGCCGGGGCCTCTGGCCGCACCGGCGCTGCAGCGCGGGCCACATTGCGGTCGATGTGGCGATCAGAAAGCATGGACATGAGCACAACGCCCTGCGCGTTCAGCGCCAGGGCGCGATCAAGCAGAAGGTCCGACACCGCCTCCGTCGTGGCGCCGTCGTAGCCGGCGCTGCGCAAACACGCCGCGTTCGGCGTTTTTTGCGCCGCTGCGGCAAGGATGTCGGCAGGGCCATCAAGCCCCAGCACCGAATGCGTGACACAGCCCATATCCGCCTTGTGCGCGCGCTGAATCAGCGCCTCGACACTCTCATCAAGATCGAGAGCAAACTGGACCACGCCGTAAGGGGCGCCGATCCCGATGGCCGCCGCTGCGGCGTCATGCGTGCTCGCCACCGAGATGCTGCGCGTCTTGCCGGATTTGACCATGTCATCGAGACACCGAAGGATGTCGTCGCGGCCCAGATCCTCGATGGCGGCCATATGCAGCGCATAGACAGCCACCTGTTCCACACCCAGGCGAGACAGGCTCCGGTCAAGAGAACCGGTCAGCAATGCCGGGGTCAGCGGCAGGGCCGCGCTGCGCGTCATCTTGCTGCGGCGCAGCATCCTGCGCACCGGCGCCGCAGCGGCGGCGATCGGTCTGATGATCGGCAGCGCCAGCCGCATCAATGGCGATGTTCCGGGCGGCGCAAGGCCCGCCTTGGTGCAGACCTGCGCCTTGTCCTTGCGGTCGGCGAGAAATCGGCCGAGAATCGCTTCCGCTTCGCCGCGCCCATATGAGGGGGCCACGTCGAAATAGGTCACGCCCTGGTCCCAGGCGCGCGCCAGACAGTTCAGCGCTTCATTGGCGGATACGCGCGTGCCGAGCGAGGCGCATCCGAAGCCGAGGGCGGAAGTCTCCACACCCGAGCCTTTCAGGGTGATCTTGCGCATGAGCCCCTCACATCCTTGGCCTGTCGGCATTGATACAGTTGACTGTGCCGCCTGCGTCGCCAGCGCCTACGGCAGGAAGGACAGCCCCCGGGATATCTGAAAGAATACCTGGTGTGAGGTCTCCACGCCATTGGCGTCCTCGACACGCAGCGCATAGCCGAGGCTCGCATCCCAGTTCGGCGTCAGCGCATAGAAATAGGCGGGCTGCACCGACAGAGTGATCTGGTCGCTCGTATCCCCGCCGTCGTCGAACACCGGATTGTTGAACCCCAGCCGCCCTGTGAGGCCTGCTCGTGACCGGCGGTTGATGCTGTGCTGGACGCCGGCGCTGACGCTGGCGCGGCTTTCCACCGTGCCGTCGGTGTTCTGGTCGATGCTCTGCGACAGGCCAAAGGTGTAGCGGGTGTCGGGCGCGGCGGCGTAGGAGAGGGTCAGATCGCCGACGAAACTGGGCGAAAGATCGTCTTCGCGCACGGTTCCACCGGGACGGACGCGGTTGCGCTCGCTGTCCACCAGCGCCACGCCCAGCGTGCCGCCCAGAGTGGCGCGCGGCGAGAGTTGGCGGTCAAGCCCGGCGCGCACCTCATAGCTCAGGCTCTCGGGATCCTCAAGGCTGTCGGCGGTGAAGCGCGTCACGGTGAAGCCCAGCGAACCGGCGGTCGCCGGGTCGAGCTCACGCCGCCAGGTCGCGCCGCCGCCGAACGACAGCGACGGCTCCAGATCCGCCGATTGTTCGGTGAAATCGCGCCTTCGACCGAACGCGGTCAGGGACAGGCTGTTTATTTCATTGATATTATAGCTATAACCCATATTCGCCGAATAGGTGATCTGGGTCGTGTTGCGGTTGCGTGAATTCCCGCCGCTGTCGAAGTCGCTGAACGTGGTGCTGTCCGGGATCACCGAGAAGGACGCGGTCGTGCTCGATCGCGGCGCCTGATGCGCCACCGACCCGTTGAAGCGGAAGCCGAAATCGTCGAGCGATCCGTCATCGCCCGGCCCCGTGTAGAGCGCGCCGCGCACGCCCGGCGCCAGCGTCCACTGCGTCGTCGGGGTGGCGAGGCGGAAGGCCATTCCGAGATCGGAGATGGCGCCGACAACGCCGCCCTCGCCATCGAGGCCGCTGTTGCTGGTAGCCTCGATCCGCTGCGAAAAGAACCCGCTGACCGACCAGTCGACCGCGCCGACCGGCGCGGAAGCGACAATCAGCACGGCCGCGAGCGGCCAGCGCGGGGACGGCGCGGCCATCGCCGATCTCCTATTCGAACAGACCGCGCTCCGGAGCGACGATCACGTCTCCGTCGCGCAGCTCCACCGCTTCGATCGGCGCGGCGCCTTGCTCGATGAGGTCGTAATCGAACAGGATCACCTGATCCTGACCGTTCTCGCGACGACGGATCTGGATGCGGTGGCGTGCGGCGAACACGTCCGGCCCGCCGGCCACCGCCAGCGCCTGCAGCGCGTTGATCGGCAAGGGCAGGTCATAGCGTCCAGGCGCACGGACCTGACCGATCAGATAGATCGTTGCGCCGCCCTCCGGCCCCAGCGCCTCATCAGCCACCGACAGCAGCGACACCGTCACGGCGGGCGGCTGCACGAAGTCGCGCGCCAGCGCGCGGCGGATAGCGACCTGAACCTGCTCGGGGGTGCGGTTGGCGGCGTCGATGCTGCCTGCAAGCGGCATCGATATCTTGCCGTCCGGCCGCACCAGCACCTGACGGTTCAGGCCGGGGTCCTCGAGCACGCTGATGTCGAGCCGGTCGCCCGGCTTGATCTGGTAATCCTGGGCGAGCGCAGAACCGCCCAGCGCGACCATCAGCCAGATCGTGAACCAGCGCAGCATGGCGATTACTCCCATATGAGATGAGGATTACACGGCATCGGACGGAAACTGAATGAGAATTATCCGTCTCGAATCCCCCGGTCCAGCCTTTTTGCGGAGGCTTCAGGCGTAGCCCTCGTAATAGATGTCGCGCGTGTCCTCACGGCACTTGTTGAGCACGACGCCCAACAGGATGGTGTTGTCGGCAAGAAGCCGCTCGCAGGAGTCGATTTCGGCGGTCTTTGTCTGGCCTGCGGCGGCGATCAGCACCACGGCGTCCAGATGCGGCAGAGTGGCGATGGCGTCGTCGCTGACCAGCACCGGCGGCAGGTCGACCACCACGATGTCGGGACGCAGCCGCGCGGTCATGTCGGCCATCGCGTCCGCTGCGGCGGCGCTCTGGATCAACTCGGCGCTGTCGCGCACGCGTTCGGTGTTGAGGCCGAGCGCAAGGTTGTCGCCGACCCGCGCAAAATGGCTTTCCGACGCGATCTTGCCAGACAACCAGTCTGCAATGCGCAACGGTCCCTTGACGCCGAAATAGTCCGCAAGCTGTGGGGCCTTCAGGTCAAGGTCGATCAGCGCCGCCTTCAGCGCCGGGTTGCGGGCGATGCTGAACGCAAGGTTGGCCGCGACGACGGTCTTGCCGCAACCCTTGGTGGGGGATGTGATCCCGATCCGGCGCCAGGTGTTGTCGGCGCAGACCTTGAGCAGCCGGGTGCGCAACACGTCGAAGGTCAGATAGGCGGGATCGGTCTTGGCGCGGGCGATGATCCGCCGCCGCATCAGTTCCGCCGGATCGGGGGTGAAGGCGGCCAGCGCCGACCACGCGGCGCGCACCGGCGCCGCCGCGCCCGCCATGTCCGCCACGTCCGGCGCGCCGGAGGCGGCCTGCGGTCCGCCCTCGCCCCCGCCCTCGCGTCTGGCGCGAGCCTTCTCGATCGCTTGTTTCAGGCGTTCGACCATTGCAGCAAAGCCTTTCCTTGACGCGGGCCGTCGCTGCGATCAGCCGCCGAACCGGTTCTCGATCACCCGGATCAGGGTGTCGAGGCCTGTCTTGTCCGCGATCTTTTGCATGACGATGGGGAGCGGCAGATAGTATTGATCCACCAGATACAGCGCCGCCGGGATGACCACGAACGCCGCGAACAGCAAGGCGCGCAGCGTCCAGCGGTGACGACGGTCTTCCTCGTCGGTGCGGATGTAGGGGATGGTGACGATCGGGCGCAATTCCAGCCGCCGCTCCAGATCGCGCGGCGTGCGGATGCAGCGGTTGAGCAGCTCCGCCAGCACCATCAGGCCGAAACCGAAACCAAAGCCGCCCACAAACCCCGCCGCCATGATCAGCGGCCGCTTCGGCGAATCCGGCGCCTCCGCCGGTTGCGGCTGTTCGATCACCTCGAACCGCTCGGCCTGACGGTTGACCTCCAGCCGCTCGCCGGTCGCGGCTTCGGCCTGTTTGAGGATCGCCTGCTGATACTGGATCTGGGTGTTGTCGAGCTGGCGCGTCAGCGCATTCAGGGTGATGTCCGCCTGCGGCGTGCGGGCGATGGAATCCTCCAGCGCCGCGATCCGCGCCGTATCGGCCTCGGCCTGCGTCGTCAGCAACTTGAGCCGCGACTCGATCAGTTCGATCTTGCGCAACGCCTCGGTGGCCTGGCCGTTGACCGGCGCCCCGGCGTCGCCGCCCGCGCCGCCGCCCGCGCCGCCGAGGATCTGTTCGAGCGCGGCGATGCGCGCGGTGAGCGAGCGGACCGAAGGGTGCGATTCGGCGAAGACGCTGCGCGCCTGGGTGAGCGAGCGGCGCAGGCTCTGCAATTCGCGCTCTTCGGGCGTGAGCTGCGCTTCGGGGGCGGAAAAGCCGAGCGCCAGCGTGCGCTCCAGATAGCGTTTCTCCTCCTCGAGGCCGATGCGCTGGCTCTCACGCTCGAACATCCGCTGTTGCAGGTCGGACAGCTCCTTGCGGCGGAACTCCAGACTGTCGGGCAGGGCGTCGGCGTTGTCGTTCTTGAACCGGGTGATCCGGGTTTCGAGCGACGCCAGCTCCAGCGACAGCCGCTCGACCTCGCGGTCAAAGAACACCAGCGTGTCGGCGGCGCGGGCGCCGCGCTGGCGGGCGTTCTCCTCCAGCACCTGCGACAGCAGCTCGCCGGCCACCTGCGCCGCAAGCTGCGGGCGATCCGCCTCGAAGGTGATGTTGATCAGCGAGGCGGTCACCGGCCCGCGGTTGCCGTCGCGTTGCGACAGCGCGACGCTGTTGATCACGGTGGCGTCGCGCATCAGGTCGATGATGTCGGAGGGCGACAGGTCGGGACGGTTTTTGTGGATGCCGAAACGCTCGGACAGACCGAGCATGTTCTGGCGCGTCTTGAGGCGCTGTTCGATCAGCCGAACCCGCTCGGGGGCGTCCGCCGTCACGGTGGAGCGCGCCAGGTCTGAGGGGATCTGCTGCGACTCGACCAGAATGCGCGCCGTCGAAGTATAGACGGGCGGCAGGATGAAGGCGATGGCGACCGCCAGCGTCGTCCCGACGATGGTCGGGATCGCCAGCAGCAGCCAGCGCCGCTTGAACACGGCGACATAGTCGCCGATGTTGATGTCCTGCTCGATGGCGGAGTCGCCGCCGCGTTCGATCGCCGTCATGTCGCTTGCCGCACTAGTTTGGGCGCCTCGCTGAGCGGCGCGAATTGCTCATAGATGCCGCGTCGTTTGGCGCCTGTCAGGAATTCGCGCAACAGGTGTTCGTCAATCACCTTGGTTTCCGCAGCGAACCCGTAAACCAGGCACAGGTCGCACAGGATGTTCACCAGACGCGGCACACCGCGCGTCGCCTCGTGGATCAGGGCGCAGGTGCGGGCGGGAAAGATCCGCCACGCGGCGCCGGCCACCTCCAGACGGTGCAGCACATAGCGCTCCACATCCTGCGCCCCCAGCGCGGTCAGGTGGAAATCCGACGAGACGCGCTGCGCGAACTGCACCAGCTCGGGCCGCGCCAGCAGGTCGCGCAGCTGCGGCTGGCCGACAAGCACCAGCTGCAGCAGCTCATCCTTGTCGGCGTTGATGTTGGAGAGCATCCGCAGCTCCTCCAGCGCATCGACTGTCAGGTTCTGCGCTTCGTCGAAGATCAGCACCACACGCTTGCCCTGCGCATAGGCCTCGATGACGAAATCCTGAAACCGCTGGAACAGCCGCACATAGGGCTCCTCCGCCGCGCTCTGGCCAAGCGCCATCATCACCCACTGCAGCAGCTCGCCGCGCCCGGCCTGCATGTTCGACACCAGACCGACCACCAGATCGGCGGGGATCTCCCGCATCAGCTGACGCAGCAGCGTGGTCTTGCCCGCGCCGATTTCACCGGTGATCACCGTTATCGGCGCCCGGGTCATCAGGCCATAGCGCAGCATGGTGAACGCAAGCGTGTGCTGTTCGGCCCAGAACAGGAAATCCGGGTCCGGAACTGTCAGGAACGGGCGGTGCTTCAAGCCATAGAACGCTTCATACATGAACAGAACTCCCGGCTCGCACTGATCTGGTCATGGCGCCGACACCAGGGGTTCTCCGCGCCAGGGATCGTGTTGCACCGCATATACCGCAGGATATAGTCATCTTGCAAAGATGGTAACAGAAGGTTCATGCGGTCCTGCGATCAGTGCGCGATCAATGCGGGATGAAGCGCGGCAGCGTCTCCAGCGAGCTGACCATGAACCGCTGCAGCCGGTCCGCCGCCGCCGCGATGTCTTCGTTCGGGGCGATCGGCGTGATCACCCGCACCAGCGCGCCATCGGAGCGGCCAATGGCGGCGCTGTCGATCAGATTGGCGAATTTGGCTTCATAAGAGCCTGAGATCCTTTTGCCGCGCAGGTCGAACCAGAAATACACCAACTGGCGCGCCTGGCCCTTCTGGATGACCGCCTGCACCAGATCCACGCTCTCGCCCGACGGCAGGGTGATCGCCGAGCGCTCCCACCCCGACACTTCCCAGCCGCCGGCGGGAATGCAGATCTCGGGCGAGTGGATGCCGGCGCCGTCCATCTGGTTGTAGTAATACGCGATGAACAGATCGACCGGACGCGCCTCGCCGGGCGCGGCGTATGCGGCGGAAAAATAGTCGTCCGCCGCCAGCACCCGCTCGATTTCCGTGTCCAGCGGCGCGCCGAGCCGCCCGCGCCAGTCGCTGATGGCGAGGGGAAAGATCGCCAGCGGATCGCGCGATGCGCGCACCACTTCGCGCTCGGGCGTCGCGCGCCACGCCGTCGCCACGCCCACGGTCATCAGCGCGCCGACGATCATCGCAGCCGAGGGCGCCACGTCGCCGATCCGGCGCAACTGGGCGCCGAGGCCGTCGAACTCGATGTCCAGCGTCTCCGACAGCGGCTTGGGGTGGCGCGTCAGCCGCTGCAGGACCGTCGCGATCAGGAACAGGATCGCCACGCAGGCGATGAAGATGACCCAGCCTTCGAAACTGTGCAGGAAGCCCTCCGCCTGCGCGATGCCGTAGTTGTCCACCAGCACGCCGATCACGCCGATGCGGAACGAGTTCATCAGCACGGTGATCGGCGCAGCCGACAGCAGCAGCGCCAGCTTGTGCCATCTCGGCCCCTGATACAGCACCGCGAAGACGAAGCTGAAGCTGAGCATCGGGAACAGATAGCGCAGCCCGCTGCACGCTTCGGCGACCTGGAGCTTGTAGACGCCCAGATCGATGATATTGCCCTCCAGATAGACCGGAATGCCCATCAGCGCGATCACCGCGACGCCTATTTCGGAGGAGACGATCTGAAGATAGGTCGAGACCTGCCAATAGATGAACTGCGGCAGCGGCAGCATGAAGGCCAGATGCACCACCGCCGGCCAGAACATCACGCCCCGGCGCAGGCCGAAACTGGTCAGGATCATGCCCGCAATCCACACGATGAAGCCGTAGGTGACGATCTGCGGGATGCGCGCGACGACGCCAAGCAGGCCGATCACCAGCGCCACGACGATCACGAGCACCCCGGCCCAGCGATCGGTGACCGGCTGGCTGGCCGGCGGCACATGCCGCATCTCGCGCAGGAACAGAAAAGTCGAGATCAGCGGGATGATCGGGCCGTGGCTGTATTCCGGGATCGACCACGCCTCCACAAGCGAGACCAGGCCGCTCCAGAAAATGGCGATCGCCCCGGCGAGGCCGAGCGCGAACCACAGCGGCCCCGCCGCCCCGGAAAGCCCGGCGCCGCGTCTGGCGATCTTGGCGTCGTCAAAGGATGCGGCCACGGATCATTCTCCTTCATGCGGCGCCCCGGACCGCCACCTGTGCCGAAAAGCATAACATCTCTGCGCGCAGCGCCCAACCGGCTGCGCCGCAACCGCCAGCGCGCGATCAGCGCGCTGCATATCACGCGTATATATGTGGATTTCCATAACATGAAAATACGCCAGACAGACCGCCGCGCCATCGGTCACGCGCAGGGTTCGGTCGCGGCGGTTCCGAGCCGGTCGGCGGCGTCGCGATAGCGATAGGCGACGGTGACGCCGGAGGGGGTTTCCGCGACCTTCAGCGCGCCGTCGCGCGCCCGCTGCACCGGATAGCGCGCCACCTCGGCGCAGGTCGGTCGTCCGGCCGCGTCGCGGCGCAGCACGCGGGCGCCGTGGCGGGTGTAGTCGGCGGCGACGCCCTGCCGGGTGCGGGTCCAGCCCGTCAGCCGCCCCTCGGCGTCATAGGCGAAAGCGTCGCGCCAGTCGCGGGCGGGAAAGATCATCGGGTCGGCGTAGACGGCCTTCAGCGCCGGATCGGCGTAATCCACCGACAGCACGCGCCCCGCCGCATCGTGAACGCGGGTCTGCTTCGGCGAGAAGACCAGGCTGAACAGCGCCGGCGCCGAATACTGCGCGCCGTTGTGGACGAACAGCGCCACGTCCACCCGGTTCGTGGTCAGATCGGGGCGGCTTGGGGCGGGGTAGGGGGCAAGCCAGTCGATCTCCAGCGCCGCCGCGCGCCCGTCATCGCGCGGGGTCAGCCGCACATGCGCCGGGTCGCCGCGCAGCACGCGCCAGTGAAAGCGCAGCGGACGGCCGTTGGGATCGGCGATCTCTCCCGCGCGCAGCACATAGCGCCACGGCCCGTCAGCCCGGCGCGCCACCCGCGCCACGGCGGCGGGGCTGTCGAACAGCGTCTCGCTCAGGCCGTCGGCGAACAGGCCCAAGGCGGGGATGGCCTCCTCGACGCCGCCGAACCGCGCCATGGGCGGCACTTCGCCCGGCGTCAGCGCGTTGGCGGCGGCGATCATCCGGCCGAGGTCGATCATCTCCGCCTCGATGGCGCTGGGCCAGGCGGCGGCGGTCAGATAATCCTTCTCGGCGGGCGCGGTGGTCAGGTTGCGCCGCAGCAGCATCTGCGCCGTGGGCGCGATCAGACCCTGCGCGCGCAGGAACGTCTTGGTCTCGGGCCGCAGCGCCGCAAGGATCGCCGCGACCGCGTCCAGAAGCGGGCGGTCCGAACTGGAGGACCCCTGCGAGACCAGCATGTAGGGCGTCAGCGCCGGAAACAGGTCGCCCTGGCCCGGATCATGGTCGCGGTGCTCAGGATAGACGTAGATGTGGTTCGCCGCATACTGCCGCCACAACGCCGCCACGCCGCCGGGGGTGGTGAGCGCGGCGCGCGCCTGGCTGCGCCAGAACAGACCCTGACCGATTGCGGTGGAGGAATTGCCGAAGGTTGGCGCGTCGAACAGGATCCGGGTGTTGAGCCCGTAGTGCAGGCCGGCCGCCTGCGCCGCGTCGTCGTATTCGACAAAGCCGAGCTGCGGATAGGCGGCGCGCCACAGCGATGAATGATCGCCGTCGCGGTTGTCGTAGAGATCGCCGAAGTTGCCCGCCGCGCGGCCCCGCGCGACCAGCCGGTTCAGCGCCGCCGCTTCGGCCGATTTGTCCATCGGTCCGCGCGCCGGGCGGCGGCGCAGCGCTGGCGCCGCCTGAAAGCGGCTCTCCAGCATTCCCAGGTCGGGCCGCCAGCGCGTGACCGCCTCGCGCACCAGCGCCGTCTGCTCCGGACCGACAAGGCCCGGCGGCGGCGGCGGCGCGCCGGGCGGCGGCGGCGCGGCGGCGGCGAGGATCGCCGCGATGCGCGCCTCCGACCCCAGCGCCGCCAGCGGCGCAGAGGCGGCGTAGGCGGGCAGATCCTCCACGCCCAGGGCCGCCGCCTGCGCCAGGCTGTCCAGCGCCGCCTCGCGCGCGCCGGTGGCCGCGAGCGCCACCGCGAGCGCGGCGTGCAGCGCGCCGGTTCGGGGGCTGGCCGCGACCAGCGCCCGCAGCGCCGTCACCGCGCCTGCGGCGTCGCCCGCCGCGAGCCTGCGCAGCGTCTCCTGGCGACGCATTTCGAGTCCATCGGCGGCGAAAGGCGCGGCGCCGGGATAGACGGGCGCCGCCAACCCGGGCGCCGCAAGCGCCAGACACAGCAGCAGCGTCGCGACCCGGCGCATCGACGGTCCTCACCACAGGCTTTCGGGAAACATGAGCCTACCGGCAAAAAGCCCGCCTAACCATGACGCGGCGCCATGTCCGCGCGAAGTTTTTTCGTCTATAAAACGCCGGACGGCGCATGGGTGCGGCTCTCTTAACGCCTGGACTGATAGATCGGCGGCGTGCGCGCATTGGCAAGTGAAGGAAAGACGGCATGTCTGTAACGACCTACGGCGCTTTCAGGACGCGGGGCCGCCTCGGGCCGGTTGCGCGCGGCTTGCTTCTGGCGCTGGCCCTGGGCGCTGCGGGTTGTGACAGCGCCGAAGAGCGCCTGGCCAAACACTATGCGCGCGGCGTCGAGCTTCTGGAGGCCGAGCAGTTCGAGAAAGCCGCGCTGGAGTTTCGCAACGCGCTCAAGCTCGATGAAAATCACGCGCCGGCTCGTCTCGAGATCGCCAAGCTCTACGAACGCGACCGTGAATTCAGCGCCGCCGTCGGCAATTACCGGCTGGTCGCCGAACTGGATCCCGCCAATCTGGAGAGCCGCCTGAAGCTGGGGCAGATCCTGCTGCTTGGCGGCGCGCTGGATGAGGCCGCCACCTACGCCGGTCAGGCCGTCGCGCTGGCGCCGGAGGACCCGGACGCGCTGGTGCTGCGCGCAAGCGTGTCCTACCGGCTCGAGAACCGCGATTCGGCGCTTGCGGACGCGCGCAAGGCGCTTGAGCTGCGCCCCGATCATGTCGGCGGCAACGTGCTGCTGGTGACCGGCATGGTGGACGCCGGCGACACCACCGCCGCGCTCGCCCGGCTTGACGCGCTGCTGGCGGACAACCCCGCCGAGCGCACCTTCAACCTGATCAAGCTGCGCCTGCTGTCCCAGCGGGATGACGCCGCCGCCACCGAAGCGCATTTGCGGCGACTGACGACGATCTACCCCGGCGAAGTCGCCTTTCACCGCGCCATTGCGCAGATGCGGCTGGCCGCTGGCGATATTGACGGCGCCGAGGCCGAACTGCGTTCGGTGGCCGCCGCCGATCCGGACAACGCCGAGGCCGCGCTGGACGTGGTGCGCCTGATCGGCCGCGCCAGGGGCGGCGACGCCGCGCGCGCCGAGCTGGAGGCTCTGGTCGCCGCCGCAGGCGCCGATACGGCCCGCGCGGCGCCGTTCGAGATGGCGTTGGTCGAGATCGACTATCGCGACGGCGCCCGCGACGCCGCCCGCGCCCGGCTGGAGCGCCTGATTGCGGCGGACGACGGCGCGGCGGCGCGGCTTCAGCTCGCCCGCATCGAAATCGCCGAGAAGAACCCCGACGCCGCGCGCGCGCTTGTCGAGGCGGTGCTGGCCGCCGACGCGGACAATGTCGCGGCGCTCAACCTGCGCGCCGGGCTGCTGATCGACGCCGAGGATCCCGAGGCCGCGATCCGCGACGTGCGCCGCGCGCTCGATCTGGATCCGCAGAACGTGCAGCTGATGCTGACTGCGGCGCGCGCCTATGAGCGGGCGGGCAGCCCGGACTTGCAGGGCGAGCGGCTGTCGGCGGCGACGCGGGCCTCGAACTACGCGCCCGAGATCGCGGCCAGCTACGCCACTTTCCTGCGCGGACGCGATCAGGCCAAGGCGGCGGAGACGGTGCTGGCGGAATCCGCCCGTCTCAACCCCGGCAACCGGGCGTTGCTCGGCGCGCTGGCGGAGTTGCGGCTGCAGCTCAAGGACTGGGTCGGCGCCGATGAAGTCGCCGCCCGGCTGCGCGCGCTGGACGGGGGCGCCGCGGCGGCGGATCAGGTCGCCGCCGCGTCGCTCGGCGCGCAGGGCCGCTTCGGCGAGAGCATCGACGTGCTGCAGAAGCTGGCGGAGGATCCGCAGAACAACCAGGTCGCCCTGGCCGGTCTGGTCGCCGCCTATGTCCGTTCGGGCGAAATCGACCGGGCGGAGACTTTCATCGACGGGGTGCTGGCGGACAATCCGGCCAATCTGCGCGCGCTGCTGCTGCGCGCCGAGTTGCACCTGCTGCGGGGTCAGACCGCGGAGGCGGCCGCACGCTTGCGCGCCGTGATCGCCGCAGCGCCGAATAACCCGGTCGGCTATGTCACGCTGGCGCGTTTCGAGACGCGGCAGGGCCAGCCCGAGGCGGCGGAGAAGACCGTGCGCGCGGGCCTGGCGGCGGTCGCCGACAATCCCGTGCTGCGGCTGATGCTCGCCGAGCGGCTGGAGCAGCGGCGCGCCTATGACGAGGCGATCGACGTCTATCGCGGCCTCTACGAGAGCAACCCGGATTCCGCAGTCTTCGCCAACAATTTCGCCAGCCTGCTGGCCGAACACAAGGCCGACGATCCCGAAAGCCTGGCTTTCGCCGCCCGCGTCGCGCAGCGGCTGCGCGCCTCGGAGGTGCCGCAGTTCCAGGACACCTATGGCTGGACGCTGTTTCTGAACGGCGACGCGGCGGGCGCGCTGCGCAGCCTGATCCCGGCGGCCGAAAAGCTGCCGACCAACCCGCTGGTGCGCTATCACCTCGGGCGCGCCCACGCCGCGCTGGGCCGCACCGAGGATGCGCGCGCCGAATTCAATGCGGCGCTGACGGTGGATCCCGGGTTTCCCAAGGCCGACGAAGCCCGCGCCGCGCTGAGCGCGTTGCCGCCCGCGCCCGCCGTAGCCCAGTGATCCGCCGTCGGGGAGGGCGGGCGTCCGGTCGGTCGGCGTGATCGGCGTCTGATTGTCCGGCCGACGAAAAAGGGGCGCCGAAGCGCCCCTTTTTGTCGACCGTTCAGCACCCGATTCGCGACAGCCGACTGGCGCGCAGCGATTGGGCCGTCTTCAACCCTGTTCAGGAACCCTGTTCAGGAACTCTGCTCAGGAACTCTGCTCAGACTGTGGCGCGACGGCGCGCAAGAAAGCCCATCCCCGCCAGTGCGGTGATGAACATGAGCCCGGCGCCGGGCAGCGGCACCGCCGTGGTGGTCAGGCGGAAGTCGATGTCGGCGTCTTCTTCGATCGCGCCGGCGTACTCGACGAGCACATAGAACATGTCACCGGAGGCCAGCAGCAGCGACGGCAGCAAGTAGGACTGCGAATCGTTGACGGTGATGCTGAACGGAAAGATCGCGCCATGCGTCACGCCGTCAGCGGAATAGGACACTTCGATAGGCTGGATGAAGGCGCTGACGCCGTTCACCGTGCCGGTGCCGGAGACCCTCAGATCCTCCTGCGCGGTGAACTTCCATGCCACCGACGTGAAAACGTCGCCCGCGCTGGTGATCACGTTGCCCGACCCGATCGTGCCAACGAAAAGATCGTTGTTGCCGGGTTGGTTGAACGAACCGGAGATGGTGACCGCGCCCGCGAGCGCCGGCGCCATGGTCAGCGCTGCGGCGGTGATAAGCGATTTCACAAGCATGACAATTTCTCCATTGATACGATGAAAGCAGTAGGCGTCACCGCCGCCTGCGCCCGGATCGAACGATTTTTAACACAATTGCGCCATGATTTCCATAACATTTATTAACCTATATGTGCTTTCCCGAAGCGTGAGCACGGGCGTCTTGACCGCGCCCGTCGTTGCGGAGCCGCCGTCGCGCCGGTATCTGGCGCGCTGACGCCATTGGTGGGGGAGCGGTGATGCCTGCAGTCGAGGCGGATGTTAAGTCGGACGTTCTGGGCGTGCGGATCGACGCGCTGACCATGGCGCAGACCGTCGATCGCGTCTGCGCGGCGATGCGCGACGGGCGGCGGCTGCGCCATTGCGCCATCAACGCGGCCAAGCTGGTGAAGCTGCGCCAGGACGCCGATCTGCGCGACGACGTGACCTCCAGCGACATGCTCAGCGCCGACGGCATGGCGGTGGTCTGGGCGGCGCGGCTGCTGGGCCAGCCGCTGCCCGAGCGGGTCGCGGGCGTGGATCTGATGGACGCGACGCTGGCCGCCTGCGCCGCGCAGGGGTTTCGCCCCTATATCCTTGGCGCGAAGGCCGATGTTCTGGCGCGGGCGGCGGCGGCGCTGACCGCGCGTCACCCTGGGCTCGCCTTCGCGGGCCTGCGCGACGGCTATTTCGCCGAGGCCGAGGAGCCCCAGATCGTCGCGGCGATCAACGCGTCGCGCGCCGACTGCCTGTTTGTCGCGATGCCGACGCCGCGCAAGGAGCGGTTTCTCGCCCGCAACGCGGCCGTTCTCGCACCGCCCTTCCTGATGGGCGTCGGCGGCTCGGTGGACGTGTTCGCGGGCCATGTGCGCCGCGCGCCGCGCTGGATGCAGCAGGCGGGGCTTGAGTGGCTCCATCGCCTGGCGCAGGAGCCGAGGCGGATGTTTCGCCGCTACGCCACCACCAACGCGCTGTTCGCCGGTTTGCTGGCGCGCGCCCTGCTGCGCCGCCTGGCCGGCCGCGCCCCGCTGCCGCCGCTGACCGGCGCGCCGCGCCCCTGATCGCGCCCCTGAGTTTGCGGGTTTACAGACGCGCCGAAAACCGCAACACCCTTGAATCAAGCGAAACCGCCCCGCCAGCGGGCGGCGTGAACGAATGGAACGGCGGACATGAGGGTTTTGGCGAGCGTCGCGCGACGGATCGCGCTGGGCGGCATGACGGGCGCTGCGCTGCTGGCGGTTCAGGGATGCGCCGCCTTGCCCCGCAGCGGCCCGCTGGCCTCGGAGATGACCACGGCCGAGCAGCCGGGCGATCTGGAGGGCCTGGTCGCGCCGCTGACCGCCGTGATCGCCGACAGCGCCCCGCGCCCGGTGACGCGGCGTTTCCCCGACATCTTTCTGAACGCCCGGGAGATCGAGCCGGATCGGATCGGCGTCGGCGACATCCTTGACGTCATGGTGTGGGAGACCGGCGGCGAGAGCATCTTTGGCGGCGCCGGCGGCGTCACCACGCTCGCCGCCGCGCCGGTCGAGAGCGGCGGCGCGGTGTTCGTGCCGTTCATCGGGCCGGTCCGGGCTGCGGGCCGCACGCCGGCGGACCTGCGCGACGGGCTGCGCCGCGCGCTGGCGCCGCTCACCCTGTCGCCGCAGGTGGACGTGCGCGTGCGCGAGCCGCGCAGCCGGGCGCTGACGGTGCAGGGCGCGGTCGCGCGGCCCGGGCCGCTGGTGCTGGAGCGCGGCGCGATGCGGCTCGCGCCGGTGCTGGCGCTGGCGGGCGGCGCCACGCTGCCGCCCGAGCAAGTCGAGGTTTCGGTGCGACGCGACGGTGTGATCGGCGCGGAGATGCTCGACGATATCTACCAGCGCCCGGAGTTCAATATCGCGCTGCTTCCGCAGGATCTGGTGATCCTCAAGCCGATCCGCGAGCGGTTCGTGGTGCTGGGCGCGGCGGGCGCGCAGGCCGAGATCCCTTTCCCGACCCGTGATCTCAGCCTGCTGTCCGCGCTCGGCGCGGCGCGCGGCCTGCGCGACAACGACGCCGATCCGACCGGCGTCTTCGTGCTGCGCCGCGAGGACCGCGCCTTCGCCGACGCGGTGCTGACCGGACCCGAGCCGGAGGGGCTGCCGGACGGACCGGACCGAGCGATCATCTATCGCCTCGATCTCACCCAGCCCGGCGCGCTGTTCATCGCGCAGCGGTTCGCGATGCGCGACGGCGACGCGATCTTCGCCACCAACGCGCCGCTGACCGAACTGCGCAAGTTCATGCAGTTGTTCACCGCGTCGATCACCCCGATCCAGACGGTGGAATCGCTGGCGCCATGACCGACGCGCCGCAGGTGACGCCGGTGATCCTGTGCGGCGGCGCCGGCGCCCGGCTGTGGCCGGTGTCGCGGCGCGACTTCGCCAAGCAGCACGCGCCGATCCTGGGCGGCGCCTCGCCGTTCCAGCGCACCCTGCGCCGCTTCGCCGCCGCGCCGATGTTCGCCGCGCCTATCGCGATCGTGGGGGCCGAGGGGCGATTCATGGCGGCGGAGCAGGCGGCGCAGACCGGCGTCGCCGTCGAGATCGTGGTCGAGCCCGAGGGGCGCGACACCCTGGCCGCGATCACCGCCGCCGCCGCGCTGATCGCCCGCCGCGACCCCGCCGCGACGCTGCTGATCGCGCCCTCCGACCACCTGATCCCGGACGAGGCCGCCTTCGCCGCCGTGGTCGCGGCGGCGGCGCGGGCGGCCGCGAACGGCGATCTCGCGCTGATTGGCGTCGTCGCCGCCGCGCCCAGCACCGGCTTCGGCTATATCCGCCCTGGCGCGTCGGCGGGGCCGGTCGGGCGGCGCGTCGCCGCCTTCGAGGAAAAGCCCGGCGCGGCGCGCGCCGCAGCCCTGATCGCCGAGGGCTGCCTGTGGAACGCCGGGCTGGTGTGCATGCGCGCCGGCGAGGGCCTGGCCGAGATCCGGCGACAGGCGCCCGAAGCGGTTGCGGCGGTCGAGGCGGCGCTGGACGCCGCGACCGATGATCTCGGCGCGCTGCGGCTGGGCGACGCCTTTCTGGCGGCGCCGAGGATCTCGTTCGACCACGCGGTGCTGGAGAAGACCGACCGCGCCGTGGTGGTGGCGGGCGATTTCGCCTGGTCCGACATCGGCGACTGGCGCGAGGTCTGGGCGCAGTCGGAGAAGGACGCGCAGGGCGTCGCCGCCGAGGGGCCGGTGGTCGCGCTGGACGCGCATGACTGCTATCTGCGCGCCGACCGGCGGCTTGTCTGCGCGCTGGGCGTGGAGGGGCTGGCGGTGATCGACACGCCCGACGCCCTGCTGGTGGCGCCGCTGGCGCGCGCCCAGGAGGTCAGGGGGCTGGTGGCCGCGATGACGGCGCAGGGTCGCCCCGAGGCGGCGCAGTCCGCGCGCACGCACCGGCCCTGGGGCTGGTACGAGACAATCGACCGGGGAGAGCGGTTCCGCGTCAAGCGCCTCCAGGTGGCGCCGGGCAAACAGCTCTCGCTGCAGCGCCACCACCATCGCGCCGAACACTGGGTGGTGGTGCGCGGGACGGCCGAGGTGACGCGCGACGGCGCCATCAGCCTGCTGCATGAGAACGAGTCGGTCTATCTTTCGTCCGGCTGCGTCCACCGCCTCGCCAATCCGGGCCGGATCGCGCTGGAGATCATCGAAGTCCAGACCGGCGCCTATCTGGAGGAGGACGACATCGTCCGCCTCGCCGACGATTTCGGGCGGGCGTAGCGCATGGCCGACCCTGCGGGCGCCCGCGCCTTCGGCGTCGCCGACACGGTCGTCACGCCCAACACCCCCGCCTTTCTGACCGAGCCGATGATCGACCCCACCGGGTTTCGCGAATATGACGCGCGCTGGCGCTATCCAGAACAGATCAATCTGATCGGCGTGCAGGCGCTCGGCCTTGCGCTGGCGACGCAGCTGTTCGAGATGGGCGGCGCGCGGCCGCGCGTGGTGGTGGGCTGCGACTATCGCGCCCATGCGCTGGCGGTGAAGCAGGCGCTGACGCTGGGGCTGACGCTGGGCGGGGCGGAGGCGCTCGACATCGGCGTCTGCGTGACGCCGATGGCCTATTTCGCGCGCGAGCATCTGGACGCCCCCGCCGTCGCCATGGTCACCGCCAGCCACAATCCTGACGGCTGGACCGGGGTCAAGATGGGCGCGCGCCCGCCGCTGACCCATGGCCCGGCGGAGATGGCGCGGCTGAAGACGATCACGCTGGAGGGGCGTGGCGTGGCGCGGCACGGCGGCGCGTGGCGGCCGGTGGGAGGCGTGCGCGCGGCCTGGCTGGACGATCTGGCGGGCGATTTCCGCCTGTCGCGCCCGCTGAAGGTGGTCTGCGCCTGCGGCAACGGCGCGGCGGGGCTGGTCGCGCCCGCGCTGTTGCGCCGGATCGGCGCCACGGTGGTCGAGCGCCACTGCACGCCCGATTACGCCTTTCCGCACTACAACCCCAACCCGGAATCGCCCCTGATGCTGCGCGACATGGGCGCGGCGGCGCGCGAGGCGGGGGCGGATCTGGCGCTGGGGTTCGACGGCGACGGCGATCGCTGCGGCGTGACCGACGGCGAGGGGCGCGCGATCTTCGCCGACGTCGTCGGCGTGCTGCTGGCGCGGGCGCTGCTGCGCGACCATCCGGGCGCGACCTTTGTCGTCGATGTGAAATCCACCGGCCTTTACCGGACCGACCCCGCGCTGGCCGGGGCGCGGATCGACATGTGGAAGACCGGCCACAGCCACATGAAGGCGCGCGTCGCGGAGCTGGGCGCGCTGGCCGGGTTCGAGAAGTCGGGACACTTCTTTTTCGCGCCGCCGATCGGGCGCGGCTATGACTGCGGGCTGCGCGCGGCGCTGGAGATCTGCCGGCTGCTCGACCGCGCGCCGGGGCGCAGCCTCGCCGATCTGCGCGCGGCGTTGCCGCCGGTCTGGGCGACGCCGATGCTGGCGCCGGCCTGCCCGGACACGGAGAAATACGGCGTTATCGCGCGGCTGACCGCGCGGCTGCAGGCGATGGCGGCGGCGGGCGCGCCGTTGGCCGGACGGCGCATCCTGTCGGTGCTGACCGTCAACGGCGCCCGCGCCGCGCTGGAGGGCGGGGGCTGGATCCTGCTGCGCGCGTCCTCGAACACGCCCAACCTGGTGCTCGCCGCCGAAAGCCCCCACAGCGCGGCGGACTTGAGTGCGCTGGTCGCCGCACTCAACATCCTGACGGCGACCGAGCCGGGCGTCGCCGCGCCCGGGTCGGCGCCTGAGGCGGTGTGATTCGCAGCTGAAAGGATCACAAAAAAGACATAATTCCCCATGCCTGCGGCTGTTTGCGTCCGCCGTCCCATGCTGTTGATCGATTGCGCCGCCCGCCCGCCCGAGCGCCGCTCTCGCGCCGGGTATCCGCAAACCTTTAAAAAAAATTAATTCACAAACCGGGAAAAATCTGTAGAACACTTGCAGCGAGGCATGGGCGCTTCGTTGTTCATGATATTGTCTGCGCCGCTGTCGGCGCGGGCGCTCAACCCGAGGGATAAAGTATATGCTGAAATCACTGGTATTCGGCGTCGCGCTGGTTGCGGCCCCGCTCGCCGCGCAGGCGGTCACCATCGGCGGCTCCGCCACCCAAGCCAACACCAACCTCTCCGTCGGCGAGATCTGGTCCGGCAACGCCATCAGCGAGTCTGGCGATCTGAACATCGCCACGGCGTGGAAGTTCACCGCCCTTGAGGATCTGCGCATCACCGGCACCGGTTCCGTGAACGGCGTGTCGGCGTTCGTGGAGCCGATCCGCGTGTCCTACTCCACCGACGGCACCGTCGGCGGCATCACCGAGAGCTTTGCGTTCAGCCCGGTGATCAACGACACCCAGTCTTATGCGCTGACCGCGAAGCAGCTCGGCCTCGGCGAGATGATCTACGTGCTGGTCGAGTACGCCGGGGCGCTGCAGGCCGACGCCGACATCGACTTCCGCCTCAAAACCACCGCCGTGCCGGTTCCGGCCGCCGGTCTGCTGTTTCTCTCGGCGCTGGCTGGCATGGGCTTTCTCGCCCGCCGCAAGACGGCCTGAGAATTACACGGCATCCAATGCGAAAAGGGGCGCCAGTGCGCCCCTTGTTTATTGATCTGAAGCTGAAAGCCCGCCGCCGCGCTGAGTGACGCGCATGTCGGCGGCGTGCGGCGTATGCTCAAAGGCGGCTGGGTCTCGTCCGGAACGCGCCGGTCATCCACCGCCCAAATCCCCACCGGGATCAGGCGATGTGACGCACAAGGCGTTTGCGCGAACGCCGGATTGAAAAATCGGGCGGCGCGGTGACTGATTGTGCGGCGCGCTCGGCTCATCCCCGATGCCATCGGTCGCCGCCGCCGGTCGCGATGTCGTAGCCCCGCTCGCCCAGCGCGAGGCAGAGCGCCGCTTTGGTCCAGCCCTTCAGGGGCGAGGGATGGCGCCGGGCGGCGCGAACGAGTGTGCGGCGCGCGGCGGCGGGATGTTGCGCGCGCTGGCTTGAGGCCAACCGGAAGATCGCGGTCGCCCACAGTGCATTTATGAGCCGCAATTCCTCAGGAGTGAGAGGAAGTCGGGCGAGTCTTTCGTAGAGAATGGTCTCCATGGTAGCCCGATGCGTGGCGCCTGCGTCGCCCCTGTTGCTGAGCGCGTCGCTGTCATTCGGCAGGCGGCGCGACTCCGTGACAACTTGGCTGGTTATGCGCCACGGGCCAGAGAGAGCGAGGCGCGAGAAAGCCAGCCTGTCTTCTCCAAAATTGACATCGACATCAAAGAACGGTGCGTGAGTCATTTCAGTGCGGCGCACTATCGTGATGACAGGCGACGCACTTTTCAGTGCCAAAATGAATGGTTTTTCAACATGCAAGGCATGATTAATTGGGAATTTGAAATCGATAATCTCAAACATATTCCAAACATAATCCTTGCCTATAAATCTCATGTTCGCCTGATGGGCGATAAAATCCTGGTCCGCCGCGCGCCAGTCGCGCTGAAAGACTTCGAGGCGCTCAGGCAGCCACAGGTCGTCGGAATCCAGGAACCCGATCCACTCCCCGGTCGCCCGCGCAATCCCGGCGTTGCGCGCCGCGCTGACGCCGCAGTTTTCCTGGCGGATGACGATGATGCGGTCGCCATAGGCGGCGAGGATCGCCGGCGTCTCGTCGGTAGAGCCATCGTCCACCACGATGATCTCGTGCGCCGGAACCGTCTGCGCCAGCACGCTGTCGATCGCCTCCGCAATCGAGCGGGCGCGGTTGTATGTCGGAATTATAACAGAAACGGTTGCAGCATCATCAGACATGATCACACCTTCGCAAAGTCATACGCTGCAATATTATGCGCGGGCGCTGTGGCGGACAACTGTAATTCCCATCGATTTTTCGTTCCGAGCGTTTCCTCTCTATGGGTCGATGTCGCGGGGTCTCGCGGAAATCGACCATGGCGGGGCCGCCGGTGGGCCGCAGATGGGCGGGAGCGGCGCCCCCTTCATGCCGTTATTAAAATTTTCAGAACATTCTGTTTTAATGCGTGCATTGGAATTGCAGCCTTTTGCGCTGCACGCCAGATATTTTTCGCATCCCGGAGTATAGATCATGCCGTTCAAGGAAAATTCCGGTCGCGCCGCCTCGCCCATCGGACCCTCCCGCCACTTTGTATCGGTGACGCCGAGCGACACCA
>Ga0100378_1000689_pt1 | contig 36866 bp, 32 predicted proteins | sample CryGeymeta201502_FD_81535 | JGI IMG/M metagenome (GOLD analysis project Ga0100378, IMG submission 81535) | Groundwater microbial communities from Crystal Geyser aquifers in Utah, USA - Crystal Geyser metaG 2015-02 | ecosystem: Environmental > Aquatic > Deep subsurface > Groundwater | place: USA... | reverse complement strand
TTTTTCTTTTTTATTATTTTTAGACAATTAGAAGCATGTAAATGGAATCTTGAAAGACTAGCAGAAGCTTTAGATTATTTAATTCCAAAAGAGAATACTTTTAAAATACTTGAACAAGCAGATGTAGCCTTTAATGAAATGTTTATGATAATAAATTTGGTAAAAGTTGGTATACTTAACACGCATCATCTAGAAAAAGATAATGAATTAATAAAAGAAAGTTATGATTTACTACAAGAATATGGTATTGATATGACTACATTTTTCAGATCTTTATCTAAGATAATTATTAACGACGAAGTAATTAAAGAAAAAGGTCAGCTACTTACTAAAGAAGAATTTGTTAATTATGTAATTAAATACACAATATCATACAAAGATAAATGCGATAAGCTTAAACCAAAATTGAGCTGTGATCAAATCAGTAAATTATTAGAAATGCAAAGTACAAATCCACATATTTTGTCAAGATATGGAATTGACCAATCAATGTTAAATATTCAACAAGAAAAATCAAAAAATTATGAAAATTTATGTAATACATCTAATATTAATGATTTTGAAAATAACAAATTTAAAAAAATATTGACATGGGTTGATAAATATGAAGCAAGAATTATTGAAGATTCTAAACAGAGTAGTAATAATCAAGAAGGAATAAAATTCAAGACTAATATCTTCGATAAATATAACCAATTTAAAATTAATCTTAATTACCATAAACCAATTCTTGAAAATATTCTTAAAGAAGATATACCTCAAATAAAAAGTGAAAATAATTATCACGATATAAGAAGACAAATTATGAATAGATTTAATCCAAAATTTATCTTAAGAAATTACATAGCTCAAAAAGCTATTGACAAAGCAGACGTTGAAGACTATAGTGAAACAGAAAGACTATTAAAAGTATTATCTACTCCATTTGATGAGCATGATGAATATGCTGAGTTTAAATATTTTGATACTTCGTATCAGAAAGCAACTTCGTTTAATGTAAGTTGCTCAAGTTAAAATTGATTTTATAATTAAAATACAATTAATAAATACGATAAAATTAATAATAAATGTAATTATTGGTGTTATTGAATAATTCTAGTAACATGTATATAATAAGATATACAGTTAATTAATTATTTACAATATAAGTTAAAATTTTATTATAATAATTAAATTGAAAATTATTTAATTTATAAGCAATTAATTTATAGAAAGTTTAATGAGACCTGCAAATAACACATTTAACGAACAAGTTAATTACAATTTTAAGTATACTAACAATACTAGCAACTCAAATAACTCAAACAGCTCAAATAATATAAGTAGTGTAAATCAAATTCAAAATGGAAATTATTTAAATACAAAATTGAACAATAACAAAGAAATTAAAATTCTACCGAACCATTACAATAATTATGGAGAAGAAGCCTTAGCTAAATATCGATTAATTAACGAAAATAATAAAAATAGCAATAATAACAATTATAACAATATTATAGGCAATAACAATAATATAGGCAATAACAATAAAAATAATAACAGCAATAATAACACTTACATTAGTAAATTGGACGCACCTAAAAATAATACTGGTAGTAAAAATAGCATTCTAAAAAGAAGTAGTGAAATAATAAGAGAACTAATCAAGTAATTAACTATAAACTTTAAAGATAAAAACCATATTTTTATATAACATAATTAATTTATATTTACCTTAAATAATTATTATAGCTCACCAAGAATGAGAAAAGACTATTCTACTAATACTATAAAACCTTATCCATCTAAAAATGGTACTTTACTACCCACCACAATGTTGAAAAGATCTAAAAAGACTTTAGTTTTAGATTTAGATGAAACTTTAGTTCATAGCGAAACAAAGCCATTGGCTAAACCTGATATAGTTTTAAATGTAAAAAAAATTTAATTGATTAAATTGATTGTTATATTTAGGTAATACTTGAAGATAGGCCTTATACAATAAATGTACTAAAAAGACCTGGAGCCGTCGAATTTATAGAGAAAATGAGTAAGATTTATGAATTAGTTCTATTTACTGCTAGCTATTCTCAAGTATTTAAATTAATCAAATAAAAGTATGCTGATCCCTTAGTTGATATACTTGATACAAAGTATGGCTTTTCTCATAGACTTTATAGAGAAAATTGCGATGTGGTTAATCATCAATTTGTTAAAGATTTAAATAGACTCGGAAGAGATTTGAAGAACACAATAATAATCGATGTAATATTTTATAATAAAACTATATTAGAATAATCCTGTGTCTTTTTCATTAAATATAAATAATGGATTACCGATAAGATCATGGTATAGTGATAAACATGATAGAGAATTATACAAACTTATTCCGATACTAGAAGAGTTAGCAGTTGTAGATGATGTTAGAGATTCAATTAAAAAATTTGTTGCGCATAATGAAATTGATTTTATTCAAGCACATGAAGTATTATTTAAATATAAAAAACAAATTGGGAAAACTAATGAAAATAAGAACGAAAACTTAGAAAAGAACAATTACGATATTAATAAAAACAACGCAAACACAAACACAAATATTTTAAGTATTGCAAACAATGCAAGCAAAGAAAAGTTAAATGGAGTTCTAAATGGAAATTTTATGAAATTTCAAGGTAAATTATTAACTAACTTATAAACATTATTTATCATCTAATATTTCCTATATTTATTTAATAGATGATAACTTAAACAAACTAAGTGAAAATAACTCTTCGATCAAATTTAATTCATTCTTCTTAGCTAATTCAACTATTAATCAACCTAACAAGCAAAACTCGAGTAAAAATCTTAATCTCGGTATTAAGGAGAACTTTGAAGTAAAACAAAAGAAAGAAAACAGTTATTCAACAAATAATATAGAAAAGTTTAGCTTAAATACTTTTGACTACTCAAGAACACCAAATCCTAAAGGAAGTTTAAATATAAATAATTTAAATGTTAACAACAATACGAATAATGCTGTCAATACAAGTAAAACAAATAAGCAATATATTGCAAACGGTATACAAACACCAAGTTATATAACAACGAGTGGGAAAAAATCAATGAACTTTTTAAACAATACAAGCAATACAAATAGCTTAAATAACTTAAATAATACAAACAACTTAAGCAACTCTGGAAGACAAACTTCTAATTATTCACGAAACTACAATGTTACATCACAAAGTACTAATCCTATTGACTTTCTGAATCTAGATTATAAAAGTAATTAAAAAAATTATATAATACTATAACAATATTTAGGCTCTACTACTAAATCTTCAGCATTCAAAGAAATAGCAAATTTAAATGATAGAATTAATGACAGATTTAATGACAGACTTAAATTCAGTCATAACAATAATAACAATAACAATAATATTATTAATCAAAATAGTAAAAGATCTGTTTCAAACAACAATGGTACTAATTATACCTTTTATTATATATTCTAATATATTAGATATTGGAAGAGTTCAAAGAAGTACTCCAAAATACGAATTTAAACAAACTATAAACGAAGTAAAAGATATTGAATTCGATAATGAAATAAACCAAATCTTCAATCGATATAATAAAAGTAAAGAAACAGGAAAAAGTTCAGTTTTACGATTAAATGATTATAATCAAATAGAACAAATTAATAATTCATATCTTAGCGTTAAAAATAATTTTGATAATAATCGGGGAAATAATAATAATTATACTCCTTATAGAACTTTAGATAAAAAAGACCAACCTGATAATAAATATATAAAGGTATTATTAGTATAATTTTTATATATATTATATTTTTAGGAAGGAAACGATAAATATGACAAATATGTTTATGATAAGACTGATAATAATAGTTATGATAAGTATGATAAAAGTAATAACAACAAATATGAAAAATACGGTAAATACGAAAAATACGGAAATAACCCTAATCAATTTCATAGCAACACCCAAACAAACTGGACTAGAGACTTTGATAAAATTAATACTATCAATAACTTAAACACTTTAAATAATTATTATTCTCCTTCATCTATAAATACAACAACAGGTAAAAAAACAGAGTCAACAAAAGATCTTTATAAAAATTCATTATTTAAAGATATTAAAGAAGCAAAAAGTACTTTTTTAGATAGACAAAATAATAACTATATCAATAGCAATAATAGCAATAACAACGACTATTATTCAGATAGTAGAATGTATAACTCAATTTCAAACTTTAATAAAAATAAAGATAGCATCGATAAGTATGAAAAGATTAATTCTAATTCGAATAATTATAGAAATAACAATAATACAAATATCATTCTAAGAAGTAAAGATAGGCAAGATATTTATAGAAGTGTAATATTATATTATTAAATTTAGAATAATAAATCGTACACTGTTGAAAGAAAACCTATTAGTCTGAACTATGGCTTGTAATTCAATTTTTACTTTTTCAATATTAATTTAAATAATCAAAATATTTATAACTATAATAGTATGTAATAAGAATATCTCTACATATTTATTAATTGATTATATAGTAAATTTTATTAAGAATATTCTAAAAAATAATTATATTATTAAGAATAATAACCAATATCAATCAATCAATAATCATCTTCTTGATTTAATATTGATGCTGTTTTTATAGAATCTTGTGTTAAATTTTTTTCTGGCTCTTTATCATTATGATGAATCTTAAACTCTTCTTCAATTTGATCTATATCAGATTCAAATGAATATACATCACTTATTATTGAATCTTCTTTATCTTTTACTTTGTTTTTCTCATTCTTTTTCGGAGTATTTTTTATCGGACTATTCTTTTTTGATTTTTCTTTGTTAGGTTGTGGACTATTGGTTTTAACATTCTTATTAGCATTATTCTTAATATTTTTCTTATCGGAATTTTCGATTATGTCTTCATGTTCAATTATTTCTTCATGTTCGATTACTTCTTTTTTTGCTGACTTTTTAGATTTCTTATCAAAAGAATTATTAATACTATCAGGCTTATTATCATCTTTTTCTTCTTCAAACTGATCATTATTATATAAATCTTCCTCTTCCTCTTCGTTAACTTTTTGTTCACTAACCTTTTCTTTATTACTAGGACTAGTACTATTACTATTGAAATAATTCACAATAGCTAAATTTGTTATTATTTATTTACCTTCTATATGATCATTCAAATAATTTAAGTCAGCTGTGTCTTTATCTTTAAATATACTTTTAATTGCTACTATTCCCTTATATGAAGTCAATGTATTTAAATTTAAAGTAAGTAGTATTAATTCCTTATAATTCTTTTGCTTGAGCTCTAAATAAATGGCTTGAATTAGTTTATTTTCTGAATCAACCCAATTATTAAGTTTGCGATAATTCTCATAAAGGAAAGAGTTTAGTTTTATATATCTAAAATGTCTGTATTTTTGTTGTAGCTTTATGAAAAAAACTTCTGACTATTATAAATAAAATAAATATTGTGATATGTTGTGTGATGTTATGGTAAGTATAAAGACTATATTGTTTACTTTAATTAGTGTTTTATAATCAAGCTTATTGGTTTTATTATCTTTATTATCTTTATTATCTTTATTGCCTTTATTGCCTTTTATTTTATTATCTTTATTAGTCATATTATCTTTATTATCTTTGGTCTTAGATGAATTATTCACATTAGCTTTTCCGGGAGAATTTGCACTATTACTAATTGTAATACCATTATTTATTATATTCTTTAACCTATTTTCAAAATCCTTCTTAGTATCACTTAGATGCCTATTATAAAGATAAGTGAAATTAAGTTAGCAATCATATTTATTAACTAACTATTTTAACTATTACCCTAATTTATTTTCTTTGTTTTTACTTCTTGTACTATTTGAAAATTTAGGATCATCTAACCATTGTGTGTCAATAAAGTCAAATTTATCATTCTCGACCATCTTTATAATACTTTTTAGCCTTTCTTATAAATTAACTATTAAAATACCATTGAAACAATTTCTAAAGATTAAATAATTAATGTTTATATATTTACTCTTCTTCTTGTAAATTTGAATTTGCTGTGATAAATGATTCACTCAATTTTTTATCACCTAAATTATTTGTGTTTTGTATATTCATTTTGTTTGGATAATTATAGTTTGTCTTTATCTTATTCTTCTTTATCATAAAATTTGCTGGATCTTTTGAAAACTTTTTCATTTAATTATTATAATTTATAAAGAAAAGGAAATAAATGAATAAATAAATAAATGAATGTTATAAAATAATGTTATAAAATAATATTATAGTAACTTATAATAAGATATAATAATATAATATTATTATAATATTATGATAAAAATATTTTTTAACAAAGTCTTTAACTTAATAAAATTATTATTTTAAACTATTTTGAAATTTATTGGCATTGAACAACAACCCAGTAATCGTTACTATCTCTTACTCCATAACCAGTAGTTTCTTGTTGTCTTGATCCGCAATTGATGTTAATACCATGAGAGTGTAAAGATGTACCATTTCCGCAGTTGATAAGTTTAATTGTATCTCCGACTCTTAGATTGCTATCTTGGTTAGCCCATGAAGAGTGAATTTCTAAGTTCCAGCAAAATTGTTGATCGTTGGTATTTAAAGGTCTTGCTGATAACTCAGTTTGTCCTGTCATTGGAGCTCTATTTCTAGCATCTGCATAGATGGATTTTCCAGTTAAGTTATGTGTTAAAGCAATTTTTGATCCATTTTGGACTCCGTTTTTGGATAAACTTGTAGGTCTAAACCAATCGTTATCGTCTCTTGCTCCATAACATGTCATTTCTTGTTGTCTTGATCCACCGCACCAGTTAATTCCATGAGAATGTAAACTGTTTCTAGTATTTAAGTGGAGTAATTTAAGTGATTGTCCTTCTTTACATTGAGTTCCTAAAGTAGAATACCAAGGCATATTTTTCAATGGTCCGTTTAATAAGTTTGCTCTAAGTGTTTTAGTTTGTTGTTCTTTTTCTTGAGCAATTCTTTCATTTTCAACTCTTAAGGCTTCTGCTTTCTTTCTTTCTTGTAATTCAAGAGCAGCTCTGTTTCTAGCTTCTTCGGCAAGTTTGTCTTTTCTTAATTGTTCTTCTTTTTGTGCTCTTACTCTGGCTTCTTCTTTTTTGGCTTCTTCAAGTGCTTTAGCGATTCTTGCATTTTCAATAGCAACTCTTTCTTCTTCTTCTTTTTTAATTTTTTCATCTTCTAGTCTATTTTTTTCATGGATAGCAACTAATCTAAGTTTAGCATCTTCATCTTTTCTAAGGGATTCGTTTTTATCTTGAATCATAATTCTGACTCTTTCTTCTTCCTCGAATTTAGGTTTCATTAATCTTGCAATTTCTTCAGCTGTTAATTCTACTGCAACTACATCTTGAGTATTGCAAACATCTTGACATTTTTGTCCTTCTCCTAAACATTGTCCTACTTTACATACAATTCCGCTAGTACATTTTGAGGCTTCTGGTGCACAGTCTCCATTTGAACATCTGAATGGGCTAGAAAGTGGGCAAGCATCTTTAGCTTTACATAATAATTCAGATTTTTGGCATGATTTATCAGGGCATACAACAAAGTCGATGTTAGAGCAGGTAATCATTGTTGGGCATTTAGCAACATTGTCAGCACAGGTAAGATCGTTACATCTGATTTGATTTTTAGCACATACTGGGAGATCTTTTCTGCATTCTTCACCAGCAGCTAAATTAACGCAAGTAAGTTCAGGGCATAAAGTTAATCCAACTGGGCAAGCATAAGTACTTGGGCATTGATTTCTATTAGCTCTGCAAATTCCGTCGTTACATTCGTATAAATCTCCGCATTTTCCAGTAGCTAAAGTTGGGCAGACATCATTAATGATTTCTTTATTAACACAGAATGGTTGAGTAGTTCCTTTAACTTGACCTTCAGGACAATCGATATCAGTTTGATGAACGAGACAGTTTTCTTCTTTTCCTATTTTACCCCAGAATGGTGTTTCAGGTGGGCATTTAACTCCTTTGGTATCTTGACATTCACTAAGATTTCCAACACATTTGCTTGGTTTATTTGGGCATCTTTGTTTATCACATGGTGGGTTATCAACTTTAACAACTAATGGAGAGTTTCCATAAACTTCTTTCTCATTAACTAAGATACTAACAGTGTATGTATCTTCAAAGGTGGGGACAAAAGATAAAGTGTAAGTTCCATCAGCATTGTCGTGTTGTTGACTTGTAACTTCTTTATTTGACTTGGTTCTTGTAACTTTAGGTACAACATTAGCTCCTCCTCTTGTATGTTTATTTCCATATTTATCGAAACAAGTATAAGTGATGGTATTGTCTGCATCCATGGTAGCTGAGAATTTTCCAGTATATTCTTTGAAATTTCCTGAGCAATCAATTGGGATAACTTCTAATTTAGCTGGTGAATTGCTTCTATCAATATTAACAATTTCTTCCATAACATCTTTGCTGTTTTTCTTTAATAATGCAATATAGAAAGTTCCTGCTTTAGATATGCTAACAGTAATATTACATGTTCCTACTGGTTTTTCACTGTAGGCAACGGTTCTGTCTTCATTAGCAATAGCAACTCCGGCTTGGTCGTTAACTTTAACTCTGAGATCTGAAGAACATCCAATACTAGCAACATTTCCAGCTTGATCAGTAAATTGATTTTTAAGTGCGTCATATGATTTAATATGCATGTTGAATATGGTTCCAGCGGGTAATTTAGCGAAGTTAAGATTTGCTGAGTCATTGACTAAAGTAAAGTTTTCATTGACTTGAGGTCCACTATAAATGATATGTTTATAAGATTCCTTTTTGATATTGTCAAGATAGATTGTAAGAGTATAAACTCCAACTTTAGAAGGAGTGTTTTCAGCATCGCAATCTGAGTTGTATGATTCAATACATTGATGAAGAGTTGGGTTTTGGACTTTTTTAAGGTTACAGCTTCCTTTGAATATAATGTCTTTATCTTCTGAGACGATTTCAGCTCTGGCAAGAACGTTTGATTTAGTATCCATACATGTTTTATTAGCATCATATAACCAAACTGCAACATCTAATTTAGATCCAGCTTCTCTTTTATCAGTATTTCCTTTAACAACTGAGTTTTGAAGAGAATATAATGAAGAAACAAATTCAACATCAATAGCTTCGTTATTTACTTGACTAACTTTAGTAGCAGTTTTGTATAAGATTTGTAATGAGGCTTTTCTTGAGATTGAGTAATCAACTGTTGCTTCAATAACATAGGTCTTTCCATCTTCTTCTAAGCTTCTTTTGCTTTCAACAACACTTGGTCCGTTCATTAATACTAAATCATTAAGGATTTGTGGGAAGTTGACGAATTGGTTACCATGTTGATCTTCTAAAGTGAATCTGAATTTAACTGGTGATCCAGCTGGGTGTTCTGAACTTGGCTTTTCAATGAATTTAGTAGTGTCTCTTGGAGGTAATTTAGGTAAAACAGTAACAGTAACTTCTTGTCCTTTTAATTCGGTAAATTCTTTTGCACCATCTTCTTTAACAAATAATGAAATAACTTGGTCTTCTAATAATACTGTAGTAGAACAGAATTCTAATGAATAGATTCCTGCAGCTGGGGATTTTTTGAAAATTTCAACTTTGTGGTTTTTGTCTTCAGTCTTTAAGGTATATTTGAAGGTTTCTGCAGTGTTACATCCGTCATTGAAGATCTTTCCTTCAGATTGTTTTAATGTAATGTCAACTGTATCACAGTTTCCAGCAACAATAGCAAGTTTTGAAGCTCCGACTTCGGTTTTAGCAGCGACTAATGGTCCATTTCCTCTACCAGTATCATCTCTTGCGCTAATAATATTAAGAGGATAGTTGAAGGTTTCAGTTTGTTCTCCGTATTTAAGAGTACATGTAAATGAATATCCGTTTCCAGCACATAATCTGCTGTAAGCTCTGATAGATTTATAGTCAGTAATTTTTAATTCGAAAGAATCTTCAGTAATACTAAGGGAAGCAGTTAAAGTAATTGGTAATGTATTGTGTCCAACTATTTTGCAATCAGAAACTGTTAAAGTTTTGGTATCAACTTCATCAACAAAGTTAGAGAAAATATCTCTGAAATAGATTTGAGCTGAGGTCAAATATTTATTAGTTTTGGTAATGGTACCGTCTGGAACATCATTTCCTAAGTTTGAAGATGAGAATGCTGATTTCTTTAAGTATACTTTGGCAGGTTTAACTAAGATATTAGCTCTGTTTCCTAATTCTTTCTTGTCTACTTGAACTCCGACTTTAGAATCATCTCTTTCGGTAAGTAATGCTCTGTAAACAATACTGTCATTTTTAACTTCACTAACACATTCAACTTCGTTATCCATATCAGTAGTAATTTTGGCGTTGAATCTTGATGCAATTCTTGTAGGTGGGATGATGTTTTTCCATTGATCTCTACCTTTAACAACAACTTCTGCAGTTTCTCCAGCTATAATAGTTGCTTTAGAAGGAATGATTAAGACATTTTCACGAACTAAGACTCCGGAATCGTTTTTATATTTGTATGTTTTCTTGAAGTATTTAGGATCTGCTTTAATGGTGAAAATTCCTGCAGTTCTGGTTAAACTGGTATATTTAGCTAAGTTGGTAATTCTATCTAAAGTATTTGTAGTTGAGACTTCTACATTGCTAGCATCTGTAACAACTAAGTTAACTTTGTTGGTTAAAGCTGAACAAGTATTTTGATATTTATCGAAACAAGCAACTTGGAATGATAATGGAGTATCGGCATTTCCTGATCTAAGGTCAGTTTCTCCTAGTCTATCTGGTAATACAACGTCACAAGTGTCCATGTCGGCAGGTTTAATTTTAAGAGGTACTGAAGCTTTGCATTTAACTCCGTTAATTTCAATAGTAATGATATTTTCGTGGGCTGGACCTCCTTGATATACTGGGTAATCATTAGCTTTATCAGTGCTAAAAGTACATAAGTATACTCCTTTTTTTCCTGCGTTTTTAACGTCGAATACGAATTTATCAGCAAGGGAAGTACTATCTAAAGTAACTTTGTGTCCCCATGAGTTGTGTCTTCTTCCGTCTTTATTTAAGAGTTCAATCATTAATTTTCCGGTTTCTCCAGCGAATAATGGGACAACTTTTCCATCAATCATATCATTTCCAACTCTTTGTTCTCTAATTTGGCAAGCAGCTAAGTCAATATCGGCGTTTGAAGCATCTGAGTCACTGGCTGTTCCAAGTAAGTTAACGATTTTCTTTTGGCATGTTTCTCCAGTTTTGCATACATTTAAGGTATAAACTCCTTGTACTAAGTTTTCATACTTGTTTTTGTTGATTCCTTCATCGTCGTTTTTAACAAATTCGCAGAATTCAGTTGATTTATTGTCACTAATCTTTAATTTGTATCTTAATCCATCTTTATCTTCTAAGTAAGCTGAATAAGCATTTTTGGTGCAACTTCCAATTAAGTTGTCAAATTTATCTCTTGGATGACATTGATAAATGGGGTCAACTTTAGTGTTATCTTCAGTGAAGGTTGGGTTCATTTCTTCAAAGATGTTTTTAGAAGTAAATCTCTTTAATAAGGTATGGCTGAAATCTTCAGCAGCGGGAGCAACGGTAGTTACACAATTTTCACATTTACAATCTTTTCCATCAACAACGGCTCTGAAAACATATTCGGAGGCTTTTTCAACTTGTACATCGTATTTGAGTACTCCGATTTCATCAGCTTTTCCTCCTGGGGCGCTGAATACTCCTTGTTGGGGTACAACTGAATCAACTAAGAAGACTTGTGGGCTTCCTCCTTGTAATCCTTCTTCTACAATTTCATTTTTATCGTTAAGAGTCCATGCTAAGTTTTCTTTTTTACATTGGAAGTAGAAAGTATGATCTAAATTTTTAGTGATCATAAAGGCTTGTTTGACATCATTGCAATCACATTTAGCTTGTCCGAATCCTTGAACGGTATCAGTAATACAAGTTTTGTCAGCAGTTTCAATGACGAAGAATTTAACATTGTTAGTTGAAGTTTCTTTGCAAGGTTTGATTGTTAAGGCTTGACTTTGTGCGCAGTCGTTAGTTACGGTTAATCTATCTTTTTCTGATTTTAAGCATTTCTTTCCAGTTTTAGTTCTGATATAAACTAAGTTATCAGCGGTATTAACTAAATAAAATTCTTTAACGGCTTCTACTGGTTTGTTGAAGTTTCTGAAATTATTAACATTCTTTTCGAATGTGAATTTGCAAGCATCTTTATCAACTGGTTCATAGTTAGAATATTTTCCTGGGACAATAACATTTTTGTGCATAATTTCAACTGGGTTGAATGATTGAGTTCTAGCGTCAACAACATTTCCATAAGCATCAAATAGAGTAACTTGAACTGAGAATCTATCTCCTGCGTTAATTTTGTTTGGAGAAAATACAAGGGAGTTAACGTTTGAAATATCTCCTGGGTAAACATTGAAGGGAATAGCGTTTTTGCTAACTAATGCGCATTCGAAGTTCCAGATTCCAGCAATTTTTGGGTTAATGGTTACTCTGAATGAGTTGTCAGAATTTTTGGTAATTGTAGATGAGAATTTATTTCCACTTGGGTTTTTGGTTGTATAGTTGATATCTTCTGGTTCAACTTCACATAAGTTTTCATATTTATCGAATAAGGCTAAGTTGAATTTAAATTGAACATCGCAGTTTCCTTCTGGTAAGCTATCAAGTTTTTTGTTTTCAGTGTCTCTAATTTCAGCTCTGAGTGGGACTTCTGGTTTAACTACATAATCAACGATTGTTTGGGTACATTTTTGTCCTTCAATTGAGATTTGAACGGTGTTTTTGCTTGAAGCACTATATGCTTTGGTTGAGGTTAAAACAACTTCATATTCTCCTGGAACTGATCCGTGGTTTACTTCGTATTTGATTCCTTCTGGTTTAGCAATAATAACTTTAATACTATCTTCGGTTTTTAAGAACCATAAAGGTCTTCTTTTTTCTTCTTCAGTCATAAGTATAAAGTTGAATTTTCCAGCATGTCCAGCAACAGTTTCAACTTTTTTAGTAGAGAATCTAGTATGGTTGATTGACCAATCATCATTTGAGCAGTTATCACATGGAACTTCTGAAGATACAGTCATTGGGAAAGATACAGTTTCTGGTAATTTTGGAGTTTTATCAGTAGAAATCATTGAAATATTTAAAGCATATCCAGATCCTGGTACAATGTAAGAGAATTCGTTTCTTCCTTTAGCATCAGGGCATACTTGAATTTGAATTTGTCCGTTGATTAATTCAGTACATAAAAGAACATCGAGTTTATTTCCACTGAAAGTGGCTTTGTAAGTTACTCCTTGGATTCTATCAAAGTCAGCTTTAGTATATCTATTGCTGAAAGAGTCATAACAGTCTAATTTCCAAGTATTGAAAACTCCTTGTTTAACAGTTGTAGGTGTTTTATCTGAGCATGAAACATCTTTGTCTGTAGTAATCATACTTAATCTGCTTGATTTCCATAATAAGGGTCCTACTCTAACTTGGAGGTTAGCATTATCAGTTCTAAGTGGTTCTCCTTTAAAGGCGCATTGTACGGCATGATCTCCTGATCTTTCAATTTTTCCAGCAGCAGTAATGATTGAGTTCTTTTCGTCTTTTTTCTCTTCTTTTAATGGGACTTTAAATTCAGAAGGTTTAATTTGTAAACTTTGACAGTTGAAGTTAGCAGCTGAGTCATTATCAATTGAGGCTCTGTTTCCATATTTATCATGTGGATGAATTTCACATGCAGCTTTGTCTCCAGCATATAAATTAGAGTTTTCTACACTAGCATATGAGTTTGAGCTATCAATTGGTCCTGGAGTAACATTAAGAGAATAAGTTCCGTCTAAGAATTGAGAAGTAATTGTAATCTTTCCAGTTTTTCTACATTTAATGTTAAGAGCAAAGTTGTTAAGTGGTTTATTTTTTTCAATTGAAACATATACGTTTTCACCTTGGTCGTGAGAGTAGTTGAATAAGTTAATACATCTGTCGCTTGAATATGCAACTTCATCGAAAATAGGATAGAAGAGATTTCCAAATCTATCATAACATACTAAAGTAACAAGAGCTGGGTTAACAGAGGTAGTTTGGACTAAAGTCTTGCTAGCAGCATCAGATACTGAGTTAGCATCGAAATAGCATTTTGCTAAAGTAGAGCATTTTACTGTTAATTCAATTCTGATTGGGACTTTCTTTCCATCGCATACAATAGTAAGGAAGTTTGTGAATGGATAAGTTTGAGTAGTTGAAGTAATAGAAACACGCATTGTTCCTTTTTTGTTACCTGCATATAAGGCAGTTTTTAAAGTTTTATCTGGAGTTCCAGCTTGAATTTCGCATTTAGATAAGTCAACAGCTTTGTTATATCTGAGATTATCTAAAGTTCTGAATTCGACTCTTTGCTCAACGGTTTCTCCAGCAATAAGGGTAACTTTTCCGTTGTTGTCTACAACTGTATTATCAATAGTATAGTCACCATTTCCAGCGTCGGCATCTTCTCCATCTCCTTTAAATTTAAGAGGGAATGCTTTAGTCTTATCTTTGTAAGTAAATTCTAAGCTATAAACTGAGGTGGATACGGCATCGTTGAAGTCTTTAATTCTGCTTGCGGGAATTGCGCAATGTAATTCGTTTGAGTTAATCCATGAAGTTTCTAAATCAATATTAAATCTGGCTCCTTTTAAAGCTACAGTAACTTTTTCTTTAGTTGTATCAATTTGAGCAATCCAATTTCCAAGTACATCGTGGAATTTTGCAGAGAATAAAGGAACAGTTTTAATGTTATCAATCATAGTTGAAGCAAGTGAAGACATAGGTGCGGTAGATGAAAGAATAATTGAAGATTTGGTGTTGTCAACATTGATATCTCCATAGTTTACTTTAAATTGACATCTTTCAGTACATTGAAGGGGTCTTGAGTCATAAGTACAGGCAATTCTGAATTTAGTTGAAACAGCCATTGGACCTGAGTTAAAAACGCAGTTTGATCCATCTACTTTAGAATAAGATAAGTCAACAATATTTGAATCATCTTCAGAAATGGCAGAACATTTAACTTTCTTTAATTCTTCGTTTAAGAGGGGTATGTGCATTTCAATTCCAAAGTTGTTTGAGTCATTTAAGTTTACATTGAAAGATACTTTTTCTCCAACTTTAACTTCTTCTGGGGTTGTAACTCCGCATTTTGATTTTTGTAAGTTGGTTTTTCCTGGAGTTTTTAAATAAGCATAAGTAAAGCTTTCTCCATCTCTTCCAGATAATGTAACTTCGTATTTTCCTGGGGTGTTATAGCATTCAGTTGTATAATATTGTCTTAGTCTTCTGTCATAAATTACTGAAGATTGACTGTTGAAACTTGATAAGTGGGCTTCTCCGTTAATTTTAATGTTTAGATTTAATCCTAAATATTTGTTGTATCTAGCAGGGTTTAAGTCTAATTCATTGTCTCTTGCATCACATCCTCCGAAGTAATATTTAACACATGGATCATCACCTGATTGATCTTGTAAGGTATTGATATTGTTTGAAATGAAACTATTTGCTTTTGATGGTTTAATCTTTTTAACAGCGATAATTGGTTCAGGTTGAACAGTAATTGGATATCCTCCAACAACATCGTATCCATCAACTGTAGCTTCTAAGTAGTTAGTTCCGGCAATTTTGGTGTTAATGTTAATTGTATACATTCCTTCAACTTCTTGTTTGTCAAAGGTAATTCCGTCCATGTTTGAAGCTAATTTTTCATCTGGAATAAAGTGGTTATATAAACATCTTTTTTCATCTCTTAAGCAAAGTTCTCCAACTTGAGTTTTTTGTCCACAGTTGGTAGTAATCATTGGTAAATTTAATGCAGGGAAGAAATCGCAATTTTCAGGTTTTAAATCGAAGATACATACTCTTTCTCCGTTAGTATTAACAGTAGGAGTGTTAATTTTAAGCTGAGTGACTTGTTTATTCATAGTAAAATCGCAGTTATATCCATCAGTTGTTTTTTTAATGTAGGTTGGGTCAACTTTTACAGCGAAGTATCTATTTCCGTTTAAGTCGAATGGTTCAATAGTAAGTTTTGAGCTGTAAGAAGCGCTGTCTAAGGCATAAATTTCTCCTTTAAGAACTTTTGAAACATCAAAGTTGTCAGATAAGTATTTTCCATTGAGGCTTCCTAATGATTGTTTATCATCAGTAAGGAAATCGATTAAAGTAAGATAAGGTGATGATAATTTGAAAGTAACTTCTTTATTTGAAACCCAATCTCCTTTGGTTGGGCAGAAGAATTGAATATTTTTAACATTTGTGGGTGAAAGAGTGGCTGTGAATGAATTAACTCCTGAGGGTACTAATGAAGCAACTCCTCCGCTGATTTGTAAATATCCAGATAAAGTATAAACTCCTGGTTCTTTAGCAACAACTGCGCATTCGAAACCTTCATCAGTTGGGGTTACTGATCCATCTAAGCTTGAGGTTTGTCCTTGGATATTTTTTAATGTAACTTTGCATTTAAATTCTCCAGAATAAATTTGGTTTACATCAATTCCTCTTAAAGAGTTGTTAAGACTGTCAGCAATTTTACAGATAGATTTAATAGTTGATCCAGCTTCAACTTTAGGACTAACTTTAGCTCCTCCAATAGCGAATAAGGAGTTTTGAACATTTGGAGTTCCTGGGATAACTTCTAAGTTATATTCAATTTTTTCTGGGGCATTAATTTGAATTCTGTAAGTTCCAACTTCTTTAGCGTTAATTTCAAGTAAGTATTCTCCAGCAGATTCAGTACATTTAGCAGATTCTTGTTTGTTTGAAGGGCTGAATACGCTATAGTTTAAGATTTTGCAAAGATCTTTAGTAGAAGCATTTCCGAAATTGTCTTTTGCTGAGAATTTGCATCTTAAACTTCCTAAAATGTATTTTCCTTTACTTGCTCCTCCTCTGATCCAGTTCTTTCCATCTTTAACTTCAGTTGCATCAACGCATTGTGTTTTGGTAAAACCGTTAGCTGTGACTTTTAATGAAGCAACATTTTGATTTTGTCCTTTTGCTGAAAAAAGAGTAACTTTGTGGTCTCCAGCTACATTACAGTCCATAACTTCAACGCTAAATGTTTCATTGTTGGTTAATCCGATTTTTCCGATATTTCCGCAAGTAGTTTGAGCTCTTAGGGCTGGGTTTTCAATTTTTGAAGCTTTAACAACTTCTCCTTTTACGTTTTTAGGTACAACATCAATTCTAGTTCTAAGTCCTGCAGCTCCTGCAAATGTTGAAGTCCCTGATTGTTCCCAAGTTAAGTCGAAATTTTGGTAGTCATCTTCGCAAATGAACGAATTGTAGAATTTAAGATCTCTTTTTTTTCCTTTGAATGAACCAGTGAATCCTAACCATGCTGATCCGTCAAACTCATCTGAGTTGAATGGCATTTCTCCAACGAATTTTCCATTAAAGAATTCTTTCATGATTCCGTTTTCAACAACAATTCTGATATTGTAAATTTCTCTGCTACATTTTGAATAGCTGACTGGTAAATCAAATTGAAGACTTCCTTTTTCATTTGAGTCACATTCTTTTCCCATGCATTTTTTGAATGAACATGTATTCCATCCTTTATCTCCTTCGAAAACGTCCAAGAATAGATCTGTTTCAACAACTACAGCGTCTCTGATTCCTTTATATCCAAGATATCTTCCAGCGCCACCGCTGAGGTAGTTTGTAGTACTTTTACTGAAGATTGTGGTGAACCCATCCATAGCCCAAGAGAATATATCCCAACATCCGCTGCTTGGAATGTCGACTGTATAGTGAACTTCGAATCTCTTTGATATGTCGACCTTTCTGTTGAGCCATAAGGCTCCAAAATCATTACTATAGCAGATAGAAACATATGGGCTGGTTCTAGCTTCCCCGAGAGGGTTTAGATTGTTTGAACCGAGATTGGTTCCTAAAAATTAATATGTTATTTACTTTTCATTCCTGGTAATGAACATTCTTGAGTGTTAGCATAGTTAAATACTAATAATAAAGCCAATAAAGCCAAAATTTGTCTCATAAATGTTTTGTTAAACATATAAAATAATACTATAATATTTAATTATTCATGGCTTATATAACATTAAAATAATTAATTGTTTATTGCTTGGAGAATTTTTTATTATTATAAATTATTTCTTATTGTTAATAATTTCTTATATAGTAAATAAAATTAATTATATCATAATATATAAATATAAATACTCGCATAATTTAAGAAATATAAAGATACATTAAAGAAAATCTCAATAGATTTAACGTATTAGAACTTTTATTATAATTAATTATACATATTAACAGTATATAATATTTTATATGATTATTTAGCATTAAATAATTGTACTAAAAAATACTGTTTTTTGAGTGAAATTGTTATACTTACATTCATTTATAATATTTTTACTGTTTTATGAAATAAATTGTATTAATTTATGATTTTTAATTTATTTAAATTTATTTAGTTTAATTTCTTAAATTGTTATTCAATAATTAATTTTAATTTAAGTTATAATAATGACAACCACAACAAAAGGATTTAAAGCATCAAAAAATAGTGAAATTGGATATGACACGTCAAGAGACTCAATAGACAAAAAAGATTTATCATTTGAAGATAGCCCAAAGCATGTTTATAACAACATTAAAGTAAGTATTTAATACTTAATTATATATAACAATAACAATTAATAACTTTCAGGAAGTTAATATAAATGAAAAATTAAAGTGTTCGTTTAGAAAACCATTAAAGAAACTAAATACTTTAGATGCGACAAGAGGAACTTCAAAGTAATTTTATTATTTAAACAACAAAAGTCTTTGTTTATTTATTAACTTTTCTTTTTATTTCTTATTAAATTCAATTCATTTTATTTAAAATTTAAAATATTACAGAGAATGTTCTTGGAAGAATTTATATAACAATCTATTTAAATATGTTATCGGCAAAAAAACCTCATTAAAAGAAATCGAAAATCGAATAATATCAATAACAGAAGATATTGAATATACCTCTGACCTCAAAACAAAAAAGGAACTTGATAATCTAGAACAAAAAGAAAAAAATAACTTTGTTCCAAGTTTAATTAATAAATACAATGTATTAGTAAACAAAAAGACAATACCTACAACATCAGTTAGTGGCTCAGAGAAAAAGCCAATTCAAGAAAACTCAAATAGAGGATCAAAGCCAAATATATTTAAAAAGTTTCTTAATAAAAATATGAAAAGACAAGCAAAAAAGCATCCAGATAATAAATCTACTAATTCCGTCAAATTTGAAAAATTAGATTTTAAAGCTGAAGAGAAAAATGAAAATAAAGAAGAAGTAAAAGATACCAAAGAGCTAAAGTCACACAATATAATGAATAAATCCAAAACACTAATTGATAGTCAAGTAAATCAAATATCAGTAGATAATAAACAAGGACTAAGAACAAGTACTAATTTTCGGAATCCTGGTGCCAATACAGATAATGTAACAAGTAAATCCCCAAATATGAATACACGTAAGATGTCAGCGTTAGATATAAGATCAAATGATGATTATCAAATTCCAAACGAAGAAGTTGTTAAAAATCAATCGAAGATGCCTTTTAAAAGTAAATTATAATCTAATGTATAATACTTAAATTTATTTATTAATTTATTATAATCTTTTAGAATATTCTGGCTTACTCTCTGATTCTAAATTTATCAAACATATAATTTCAAAAGCAGTTTGTATTGAAGATTTAGAAAATATAAAGCATGATATTCGTACTTATGAATCAGTTTTAAACACAATGACTTATTTGTTTGATGTTCCTGAAATGATGGAATTTGAATCATTTATAAATTTTGAAAAAATGAAAGAGGGTCTTAAACCAGTTAAAATCTTAAGAAAATTTTATGATAAAGAAAAAATTGAAATGATGTCAATGAATGTAGATGAAATAATAAATAAATTTGACGCAAAATAAGAAAGTTAATTTAATATTAAAGAAAACTCAATAAATTTAATATATTAATTATTTATGATAATAATTATAATATTATTATAAACAATTAACTTTAACTTAGAAAAAAATTTATAATAATAATTATTAATAAAATTAAAATATAATTCTTATAATTACATATTTCAGCTATAGGGCAGCAACTCACGAAGTTTAATTTATCTTAATTAATCCTAATTTATCCTAATTTTTCTTTATTTCAGCTGTACATGCATGTTTCATTATTTCCTTAAAATTATCATAAGAAATCAATCCGTCCTCTGTTTTTAAATCTTGTAATATAACTTGAATTAATTCGTTTTCCTTTTCTGGGTCGTCATTCATTACTCCTAATATGTTTTTTATTTCGTCGCTTGATAATTTGCCGGAATTATCTGTATCAAAAAAGTTAAAAGCCATCTTTAGATTAGTTTCAGTCAATAATGTATCCATATTCATAGTAGCTCTAAGGAATTCTTCGTATTCTATATAGCCGTTACCGTCATTATCTAAAGAATCCATAAGTTTTACTATCTCTTCATCAGAAAACTGTAAATCAGAATACTTACGAAGTCCTTCTATTAAATCATTATAGCTTAGTCTTCCATTTTTATTCTTATCCATTTCTTGAAATATTAGCCTTAATCCTTCATTCATCTTATTCGAACTTAATTGATGGACTAAAAACGCAATAGTTGTCTGCTGGAATTTATGCTTTGGCTGGAATGTATTTAATTTTTCTATTTTGAGTATAGGAGCTGAATTATCGCTGTTTATTTTAAATTTCAGCATCCAAGGATGTTTTAACGCAGCATCAGCAGTTAATCTGGCTTGAGGCTCTATCCTTAATAGTTCTGTTATTAAATTTTTTGCTTCTTGAGAGACTAATTCAAATATTTTCTTATCAAAATCAAACTTTCCAAGTTTAACTTTGGCCATAATTTCTTGATCGGTTCTTCCGTCGAAAGGTGGTGAGCCACTTAGTAAAATATACATTATTACTCCGCAACTCCAAAGATCGCATTTATATGAGTATGATTTATCTAAAACTTCAGGCGCGATATAGTATGGAGTTCCAATTTTTAACGATAAGTTTAGATTCTTCTTAAAGAAGTTTGATGCTCCGAAATCGATAAGCTTGATAACTAAGTTGTTATTCTTATCTGAATTTGTTTCTACAAGTATGTTTTCTAATTTTAAATCTCTATGTACTATTCCTTTCGCATGTAAATATCTTATAACAGAAAATAGCTGCTCCATTATAGTACATGCTTTATCTTCAGAAAAGTTTCTTATTTTTTGAACTTGATCAAAGAGCTCACCTCCATTGACTATTTCTGTAACAACATAATAATTATTATCATCATAAAAATATTCAAGAATCTTCAATATATTAGGATGATCAAGCATTGCTAACACTTCTATTTCTTTTAAGAATTTTTTATCATCATCTTGATGTATAGTTGCTTCTTTCTTTACTACCTTCATTGCTCTTGTTTGTTCAGAAGGAATATGAAACACTTTGAAGACTTTTCCAAAACTACCTGTTCCTATCTTCTCAAGCACTTTGTAATTTTTCTTTATTTGTTGATAATTTTTTTCGGAGTTGATAAGCTTATCCGGATTAATTTTGATATCATTGTAAGTGTTTGTTTTGTTTTTCTTATAAAAGCCACCGTCGGATTTTTCGATGTCGATTATAGTATAGGTCTTTTTAAGTGAACCGTTGCCGTTGCTGGTACCTCTTTCATCATGAGAAATTTCTGTGTGACCACATCCCATTTTTATTTAATTAATAAATTTCCGTAGTTATATATATTTAAATTAAATATTTATAAATAGTTATTCAAGTTTTTTATTTAATATTATTTATATTATTAATCTTGTTATAATTATAATAAGATAACTCTTTTATTTTATATATGTGTTTAGTTAATCTAAATCTAAATTATATAATTATTTTATTAAGTTGATATTAGGAACTTTAAAAGAGTTATAGTTAGTGTAGTAACTCATTCCAATCATTCCAAATGCAAATATTGCCATAATTATTGATAAATAAAATCCAAATGTGGAATTTTTAATGTAATCAAAATAACTTACTTTTGGTGGTAGCGAAGCTATTCTCTTTTGCTCTTCAACCTCTCTTTCTTTTCTTTCATCCTCACATATTTTATTTAGCGCATATTGAAATAGTTGGAAATTAAATTTAGCATTAGTAAAAGTATCTTCGGCATGCTTTGTGGAAAATTCCCAAATAAGCTTTATAAAAAGCTCTTCGTTAATATTTGTTCTATTAAATAAATATTGGAATTTTAAACTAATATATAATTAATACTTTAAGTCTTCTGGTAGCTGTTTTAATAAGTATTCTTCAATATTTTCAGGATTAAAATTATAAAACCACATAAATTCTGTATAAGTATCTAAAAATCTTTCAATTTCTTTATAGGAGATTTCTATTTGTTCTTCATTTTTTGTTTCGGTAAAGAATTTTACTGCTAGGATATATTTGCTTTTCATTCTAGTAATTTGTTAAAATTTTATTAGTAAATATTTATTCGTAAATATTTATTCGTAATTATTATTAAATATTACTCTTGTAAAATCTTATAATATGTAAGTTTTTCTTTTGAGCTACTAAAGTAAACTTGATCTAAACTCAAGTTCTTTTGTTTGATAGTGTTAAAACTGTATTGAGCTTTATCCAATAATGCTATTATAATTATATTATATTAAGAATAATTATTAAGATTTATTCATATGAAGTATTTTTATTGATTATTGTTAAGTGTTTAATGTTTATTAATGTTTACTTTTTGTTCTTTCTAGTTCAGTCTTTTCGTTTTTTTCTATTATTTTGTTTAATATTTCTAAATGTTCGTTATATATTTTTATTTCAGGTTTTAATGAAATTGCTTTTTTAATATCAAATAATGCAAGTTTAAAGTCTTCATCGCTTGACAACTTATTATAAGTTCTTACTTGAGACCTTCTGAAAAATACATCAGCTACTTTATCTCCTGCTTCTACTTCACATTCGTTAAGACAATCTAAAGCATCTTTATAATGACGTAATTCCATATAAACATAACTTAGATTAAGCAGTAAGAAGACAATACTGGCTGAATAAGAGTCTTTTTCTACTAAATTGTCATCGGTTTTAAGTCTTCTTTCTTCGAATTCTTCATCTAATATTGGATCTAAATTTGCTGAGGCTACAACAGTATTATTTCGTTCTTTGTTTTTAAATTCGAGCCATACTAAAGTATTGTAGGCCTATTAAAAAGTTAATTTTAATAAAGAGTTACATATGAGTAAATATTGATTGCTTCTCTAAACTTTTTCTTTTTATACATTTTATTTCCTTTTTCTTTTACTTCATCATAAATGAAAAATACTATAGGGTATTCTTTCTCTCTTAGCTTTATTAATTTTTCATCAGTGTTTCGAAATATAGAATATTTTAAGTGTCTAGGATAGCTACGTAACTTTTGAGTTTTATCATGGAATTCTTGTCTTGTAAGAGTTCCTTGAAGATCAAACATAAAATCAAGTTGATCGAATCTTGGTATTTCATATGCAGGCTCAAAATGTTTATTAACAGGATCTTTCTTAACTAAAAACTATAAAATTAATTTAAATACCCTTATTCATAACTGGACATCCTCCAGTAGGCATTTCATCTTCACTATCATCGTCATCTTTTTTAATATTTTCTTTAGTAGTTTCAGGTTTAGGAATATTTTCTTTATTTAAATTGGGATTCTGGTCAGTCTTAATTTTAGAATAAGGACATTCCTTAGGAATATTTTTTTCTTGATCGTCTGATTGAGTTTGAGGATTACCAATTTCTTTGTCAACCATTTTTGACATGAAGCTTTTGTTTTTATATGGGCAGCTCATTTATTTTTATTTAAATTATTAAAACTATTATTAATAATAATAAATTATTAATATATTTAGTATTATAAAAAGTTATAAACAATATTATTAAGTTATTGAATAAAATCAAATTGATAAGTTTATTTAAATTAAAATATGTATATATAAACTTTTAATTTCTTTAAATTCTTTAATTCTTTTAATTTTTTTAAATATTCACTTCAAGAGAAAATCATTACTAATAATCTTAAAGGAAGCTCTTGAGTTTTGGCCATACCAATTTTTAGCCAATCTAAAAACAATTCCTTCTCTTTGGTTGTTAGTTCCCTCATAATTTCCTTTTACTAAAGCAAATAAGTCATCCATAGTATACTTGAAGCTATCTCCTCTATCAATAACAGCAACATAAGGTAAATCCATATCAGTGCACACTTTAACTAATTCATCGTAGTCTAAACCTCTCTTTTGGGAAGAGGAATAAACATTAAAAACAGCAAATTTTAATTCCTTCATGCCTAATAAATTTTTTTGAATTCCTGGTCCATACATTTCTCCTTGAATGGCATAATCAGGGAACTTCTGAAGCTTTTCCTTAATTTTGTACTTCTCTGCTATTTTCCAAAAATCGTTTTTCTTTTTGGGATCAACTATCTTATTTCTTGAACAAACCCATAAATCTTCTTTGTTTTCTGGATTTAATATAAAACTACATGAAGAACCATCATATTTTAAAGTTCCTACATAAGGCTTTCCTTCAAATAATTTTAAGTATTTTGGTTCAGATTGTACTCTTGGCTCATCAGTGAAAGGCATTAAATGTATAGGGAATTCTTTATTTTCAATTATACTAGTTGATCTTTCTTCTTCGTCATATTTAGTTACATCTAATTCTTCAGTTACATCATCTCCAATGTTTTTCTTTTCGAAATTTTTAAATGTTGAAATATGTTTAATCATTCCTTGAGAAAGTACTCCCGCAACTGTAACAGTATTTACTCTAAAATCGTAAAAAGCCATGTCTTCGCACCATCTATCGTCTGGTAATTTAGAATCGATTTCGAAATAAACTACTATATCTTCTTTTTTGTATTCGTCTTTATCGACTACAACTTGCCAGCCTAAAATCTTTGCAATTTCTTTTTGGGGATCAGATTCTATGGGAAGAATATCATCAACTTTTTGAATACTAGCAAGTTTTCTTTTAACTTGTAAATTTTCAACTTTTGGTTCATTTGGTTCCATTTTAATAAGAAATAATTTTAATTATATTTCAATATTTTTATATTAAGAATTATATAATAAATTTTGATAAAAATACTAATATATATCTATTAAAAATGGCTAAGACATCATATAATAAAATACAATTCTACAAATTTTTATAATAACTATAATAATAACTTTAATTATCGATCTAAGTCTAATATATTTTGATTTTGATTTGTATTAACTTCAACATCGTCCAATATTAATGCTTGTAATATTTTAAACTTTAAATTATCTTCATCTTTATTTGGAAGCTCTTTCGAATATATTAATATATTTGGATTAACATAAGAAAATATATAATCAAGATCATAATAACGTCTATTAAAGTAAATCGATGAACAATAAGATGCAAAACTAAATCCTAAGTAATCTTATTTAATATTTTATATACATGAAACACAAATTAATAAGCTTCTTTGCTTTTTAATATAAAGTAAATATGTTGCCACCGTATTAAAAATGATAAACGACTTAAAAAAATTTGTGTTGAGTATTTGCTTTAATCTTTGTTCTTCCTGTGAGATTTTGTGGTTTTTACCTCCGTAGACATGTTTGTAAAAGTTCAAGTTATAACTAAACTCATTCATTTCAATTAAAAATACATTAATTTTAAATTATAACTGTATTATATTAAGAATACTATATAGTATATTTTATTTATATTTTATATTATATCATAACATGGAAGAATTATTCAATTTTAATATTGATACTTATTACTAAAGAAAACGTTTTGTCTTCTTGGTTTTAATTTCCATTTATCATTAAATAAAATTAGATCATAGTACCTGGATTGACATAATTTAATCCAGGCCTCCGATTGCTAAAACATTTCTTAAACTTAATATATTAATTAAAATCAAATAAAATTAACATATATCTATGTATATATCCATGAATATTATTAGTCAAATATGTTGGCCATTATTAAGTATATATTTTTATTTTTTTATTCTTAAGTGTTAAATAAAGCTTTAATAAACTTCATTTCTTGTTACAATTTTCTCTTATTATTTGCATACAATATTCATATTTTAAATTATATTATATTTATTCGATATTGAATTTTAAGTTCATATTAATTATTTTACTAAAAAATTAATTACGTAGTGTAATTAAACTAATTTATTATTTAATTAACAATGGCTGGTCACTCTGATAAAAAGAATTCAAAAGAAAAGGATGCTTTATTATTCAATACAAAAATGGAAATATTGATTATATCAATTATTACTGGATTATTATATACTTACAATATTATAATAAATGGTTATGAGTTAATTAGAACTGATTTTATTTCTCTAATACTTTTATCAGGAATAAATTACTTATGCTATAAAGCTCTTGATGTAATATATAAATCAATGTGGGAAGATATATTCAAAATTGTATTGATTTTAAATTTAGCCATTCTATTAGGAATAAATTATTCATATAAGTTTTGGTGGTTATATTCATTAATTCCACTTTACTATGGATCAACAGCATTTAATTTTATCCTTGCATATGTAAAAGGAATTGGAAAATCGACTCCAGATGATGTAGTAGAAGCCCAACAACAAACTAAAAAATCAAAAAAATAAATATAATTATATCGCTATTAAATTACACATAATAATGTTATAAAAATAATTATAATATAATTATTCTTACTCATATGATTATATAAATTATATAAAATATATTATTAATATGTATTAAATTTACGATTAAAATTAACATTTTAATTGTAGCATACTATAAATACTTTTTAATTGTTTTAATTAAAACATAATTAGAGCAATTAATACTTAGTTATTAAATAGCTTAAAATTAAATTATAAATAAAATGAGCTTTTTCCAATGTGACTGCAATAAAAAACATAAAAAGGTAAAACAAGACGGGGAAGACGATGATAATGAAACTAAAAAAAAATGGAAACAGAATGATGTTAAATATTATTTAGAAACAGAAGTTGGCGTTTTGAAATATACGGATGATGAGGAATTTCGATACATAATAAATTCGTCATATATAAAGGAACTATCCGATTATAGTAAAGGGTAATAGAAACACAACCATATTAAAAATTTATAAAATATATCATTAACAAATATATATTTATATAATGCTTAATTTTTAAATTTAGTAAAAGAAAAGAATATCCTTATCTAATAAGAAATTCAGATTTGTTAAACTTAAACGACAATTACAAATTAAAAACAAATATTAGTTTAAAATCAATTACAATAGTAATTAACGAAGTAATGAGAAACATTTTAAAATATTCATACATCGACTATATAGTTCGTATCCCAATGAGTAAAAAAGATAAAGTTATAAGGTTATCAGAATCAAAAATATTTAAAGAAAAGGACTATTTATCTTCAAAGCCGAAATCTAATAATAGTAAATGGAGTTCAGCTGATAATTGTGAATTTGCTTTACTTCAATTGAGTGAAGAGTACAATACAGATTTGAAACTAATTAGTAGTAGTATTAAAGATAATAAGGAAAATGAATCACAAAAAGTTTCGATTACTATTACTCCAAAAAAGTTAAAAGAAAATCAATTTAATGAGCAAGTTAATGATCAAAGGAATAATAAACAAATGAATGTCAATGTGAATGGGAATGGAATTGTTTATAATAATGATAATAGTATTAGTAAATTGTCGAGTGTAAGTAGACCACTATTAATTGACAAAAATATTTCAAGCAATAATTTGAAAAGTGAACATGATAATAAAACAGAAAAAACTGACAAAAAGTCAGACGACCTATTTTTTAAAATCACAAGTCCAAAAAAGAAAACAAAAAGTATTAATAATATATCAAGTATATCATTAATGAAGTGTGACACAAAGATCCTAATTAAGTTAGATTACATTGAGTACTAATTTATACTATAAAAATTAACTTAACAATAAATAATAAATAACATATTAATTAACTTTTAATTAGAAAAACAACTCTTTATGGAATTGGGCTTGATAATCCATCTGTCTATTGCTTTATGAATACTTGTCTACAGTGTCTTATTTCTATTCCAGAATTTAATACATATTTTTTAAAGAAAAATTACAAAAACGAAAAAATGTCAAAAAAATCAATGTCCCTCGATGCTTGTGAAGCCATGACTGAATTTATAAATTGTTACTCAAATTGCTCAAGGTCGTCAATGATTGCTCCTAAATCCCTATATAGTATTTGCCATAGTCTTTTACCTCGAAATCAACAACATGATAGTCATGTAAATTATTTATAATTTAATTCTCATTATTTTATTTTATTATCTTACTATCTAACTATCTCATTTTAGGAATTTCTTATTAAACTGCTTTCAAAGTTACAAGAAGAAATTAATCCAGGAAAGAAATACACTATTCCTGATGATGCAAATTATCAAAAAGCCTGGGATATATATCGTGATAGTAATCCCTCTACTTTAGATGCTATTTTTACAGGGTTAATGAAATCAGCAGTAATATGTAATAAATGTAATCATCAATCTGGTAAGTTTAACTAATTACATAACATAATTTAAATAAAGACACCTTTGACCCCTTTATGGATATCTCTCTTTCGATTATAAGACGAAAGTTAAAACTTACTTTAAGTGCTTTTTTTGAAGATAATTTCTCTGATGAGGTAAGGATATAAATTCTAATAGTGATTCAAATAATACAAATACTAATACAATTTATATAACAATAATTAGGAAATTGACTGCGAATATAAATGTGAAAAGTGCAAAAAGAAAACTAGTATAACTAAAAAGACAGAAATAGTGTTATCTCCGCCAATTTTAACATTACATTTTTTGAGATTTGCTGAATCAAGGCAAAAATACAACGGACAAATATTATTCGAAGAATATATAGATCTTACTGATTATTGTAAGAGTTTATATAATTTTAATGTAATATTATTTATATAGGCAGTAAAGAAATTCATCCAACACTGAAATATGAGTTAATAGCTACTGCTGTTCATTTAGGGAGTTCAGCTGCATCTGGCCATTATGTTGCTTATACAAAAAGAGAAGGAAGTGTAAGATAATATAAAAAAATTAATTTATATCTTTATATTATTAGTGGTATTACTTTAATGACGGAAATATTAGTAAGGTTAGCTCATCTGATGCACTTTGCAAGGATGTTTATTTTTTAATGTATAGAAGAATTGATGCTTAAGATTATTTAACTGAATAAATGAATAAATTTATAATAGAATATAAGGATACCTAAATTCCGATCATATCTGTTTGCAAAATGGGATTTAGTTTGTAATATAAAAAATTAGTTTAAATGTTGTAGTTTAAAAAATGTATTAAACTTTATAATTAATTTAAGATTTTAAAATAATAATTTAAGAGATAGTATTTTAATATAATTATAATAAACTTAATATAATAATGATTACTAATTAAATAAATGGGAATATATTATATGTACAGATAGTCTTTTATTTTAGTTTTAAATTATTTATATTTAATGGTTTTAACTGTTTTAACTTTATTTATGCAGTTAGTTTTGATACAACCCTTTTCACAGTATTAACATTCACACTCTTAATACTAATATTACTCATAGATTTATTGGATATTGATTCTTGCCTTGAAATTGTATTACTGTTGCTAGGAGTATAGTTAATCCTTGGTGTATTTTTAACATTTTTTGCTCTTTGGGCATATCTAAGAGAGCATAATGTTTCGTCATAGTTAAATTGACTAGGAGATATATTTACGAATATTATTGTTTTTGAGTTACCTCCTAATGAATGCTTGAGTAACTTAGTTAATTTAGAATCTCTGTAAGGAGTATGAGAATTACTACCTCTATTACCATCTGATAATTTATAAATTACATTTCCCAAAGTCGCTAATGATAAATTAATATTGATTGCTTCCTTTAGTCTATCTCCAGAGCAACCTGATTTTTGGATTCTCTCTGAACCTGCTAAATCAATGAAATTTAATTGTCCTAAACATTTTATCTCTATGCCTTCATTGTTGAAATAACTACTTTCTATATTAGCACAAAATATTAGATGAGATCTTGAAGAGTTGCTATTCATCAATGTTGAAGCTAAATATTAAATGTAAAATTAAATGTATTAAGAGGCTCTATTTACCTGTTATTCTATTTTTCTTTCCAGTATTCAATAGATTAAGTAAATCATCTGGATTATTTACTGTAACTGTAGTTAAGTTCTTTACATAAAAACTTTTGTCTTTGTTTTCCTTTACTTCAAGCCTATTTAAATTATATTTATATTAAAATTTTACTTTTTATTCTTAATGTTAAGTAAGTCATTTACTTCTTCACCATAAATTTCATAAAAATAGACGCTGACAACATATTTAGTATCTTGATTATTATTTATAACTGAAAAAATAGACTCAAACGATCTTGGTATTATTCCAAACTTTTCTTTAGAATCTTGTCCAACCATTGTATAGGTCTTTCCTGAACCAGTTTGTCCATAGCAAAAGATAGTTCCATTATAGCCATTCATTACATTTTCTATTACTGGTAAGGCATCATTATTATAAATTTCTTCATTTTTAGTTTTTTCGTTATAAAAAGCATCAAATTCAAAAGTATGTTTTTGATTTTTGCCATCTTTATATTCTTTTTCTATAGTTGCCGTGCATTCATCTTCAAATTTTAAGCTTATTTTTGAATGAATTTTTAGTTCGTATTCATTTAGTGGTCTTGTAACAACAGCAATTTTAATATTTTCTTCATTATTTATGTTTTTGATAAACTTATCCATTTTTAAATTTGATGTAACTAATTTAAATTTTTGAAATTAAAAGGAGAAAATTAAATTTAAAGAGTATTAATTCTGATATAAATTAAATAATTATAATTACTTATACATAAAAAAAATATTAAAAAATATTAATTAGTATTAGTAGTATTAATATTAGTTATTATAATATATATTATATTTTAAATAAGTATAAAGAACACAAAAACCTTTCTTTAAATAAATATGATATTAATAAATATAAACTTTACTGAATATAATTTCTTAAATGTAATTATAATTTTACAACTCATCAATTATATTTTAAATATTAATTAATATTTGTAAATTATTAATTATAATTAATAATTGTAATTCTAATGTTACCTGGAAACAAAACTTACAATGATAATTATTACATTATACGCAAACAAATTCTTGAAGAATTTCTCGTCGAGGAAGAAAAAGACTCTTTAAAATACATCGAAGACATAGAGAATTTAGTTAGCTCAACAAAATTATGTATTAAAGGTGTAATGTCAGGAGAAGATAACTACACAACTCTCAGTGCAAAACTTCAAGAAATAGAAAAAGAATTAATAGAAGACTGTGATATAATGGAACAAAGTATGAGTACATTAAACACAACTGATAAACATATTGAAATGTCAACACAAGAATTGCAAAAAGAGGAAGAAAAAGGTAAACAAGATTACCTAACAAGTATGGATGAACTTAAAAGAGATATGGAAATTAAAGAATTTAAAATACAAAATATGGAGAGACTATACGTAGAACTTGAAGGAATTATTAAAGAAAATATTAAGCAAGGAAACGAACAATTACTTAGTTTAGAACAATTCACTGATTTTATATCACAAAATACAGTTTTAAAGGAAGAATGCGATGCCTTAGAGGCTGAAAAAAGAAGATGTGTCGAAGATTATAATAATTTACTAAGAGAAAATGTAAATCTAAGATCGAAGGATGAAAGCTTCGAACTTGAAAAAGTAAAAATTGCTTTGATTGACATGAGTACTACTGGTCATCAAAATAAAGAAAAGCATCGACAAATAAGTTCGTTACAAACTAGATTTGCTGAATTAAGTAAAGAATGTAAATCTTTAACAAGTCAAATGATAACATTTACTCAGAATCTCGAGGGATTAAACTTAGAGAACTCAAAATTAAATAAAGAAATAAAAGATATTTCAAGACAATTATTACCTGGTAGAACTAATCTAAGTCATTCATTTTCGGATAGAATTAATGATAATCTGTTTCAAGATTTAGAAGACTTTATGCCTAATAAAAATAAATGAAATTGAATTTAATTTAAACAATTTATATATTGATCAATATTAATTAAATATAAAATATTAATTTTAACTTTATAGGTAAATAATAAAATATTTATTATTGAATATTATGACTTTATTTAGTAATTTATTTATTAATTATTTACTTATTTATTATTGATATCTTTAATTATATATACCTGTAATTTTATAGTAAATTAACAATTACAGCTTGATGTGTTTCCTGATTCTTTCTTCTCTATTGATTTTAATTCAAAAAAATTATCATCCTTTTCTTCTTCGTATTGTTTTTTCATATTTTTGCATGACTCTTCAAATATTTTATCGATATTGTAATTGTTTTTCGCGGATACTTCTAAATATACAACATTTTTCTCCTGACAGTAACTAGTAACTTCCTAACTCTTATTTACAGAATTTTTTACTTCATTTGATACATCTCGCTCTTGAGATAAATCCTCTTTATTTCCACATACAATTAGATTCTTGCATAAAGGGTTATTTTCACTTATTTCGTGAATCCTAAATTAAGTTTGAATAGATTAGTGAAGTAATGTGTTTAGTTTTAAATTGTTATATAAAGTTTGTTTATTTCTACTCATTATATATTTCTTATTTAGATTCTTAATTTTGTTTATTACCATTTTTTTACATTGTCAAAAGTTTTCCTTCTTGTTAAGTCAAATACAATTACTGCTGCTTTAGCTCTTTTATAATATGATGACACTATACTGTGATATCGTTCTTGACCTGCTGTATCCCAAATTTCATATTTGATTGTAAAATCATTGTACTTAATTATTTTAGTGAAAAACAATGCTCCTATATAAATATAATAACTTTCATCATTATGCAAAGTAACAAATACATATTAATCTGAAATTATAAAATACCTATTGTAGTATGATATGAATCATCAAATTTATTTAATAAGAATCTATTTATTATCGAGGTTTTTCCAACTGCTTCATCACCTAAAAATACTATCTTTAATGGTATGAAAATTTCATTTTCAAACGAATTAACTTTTTTATCATACATTTTATTTAATTTTATTAGTTTTATGATAATTTATATTGTTTTGTATTATTATTTTACATGTTATATAAGAGTAATGAAATAATATATTATTCAATACGTTAATAATAATATAATTATAATATTTCAACACGTTAATTTAGAAAATAATATATAAATAATAATAAAATAATATTATATAATTAAATGGTAAACAATTTTTCTTAAAATTAGAGCTCCAGAGTACAAAAAGATAGATCTGCTGAATTCGAAAAGAATGTTGAAAAAAGAGGAAATGTTTCTAATTCATTAACTGTAATTTAATTTATTATTTTAACGTTTAAATTATTCATAATAGAAAAAAAATGAAAAATTCCCAGTAGGTCCAGTTTTACTAGGGTTTTTCCTATTTGTTGTAGTTGGTTCAGCATTATTTCAAATTTTAAATACAGCCACATCAGGAGCCAACTCAGTGTATTAGATTTATCTTATAGTTATTTTAATATAAGTTTAAACAATAATGATAATGCTAAATTTACAATTAATATACCTTTTAATGCTAAATATTACGTTTACAATAAATTAACAGTTATACCTTCAATAAATAATACTATAAGTTTTCTAAAATATTTATTAAACTTAAATATCAAATTTAATATATTATTGTATAAATACTTTTACTATTATTTTAATCTTTTTATATAGAAATTCAGAGTACATATTTATCTATTATTAATAGTTACTCTATAATAAATATTAAATACTAAATATTAAATACTAAATATTAAAATAACTCTATACTCTAAACTCTAAATTTATTTATTACACTTATTCCCATTAAAATTTAAATATAAATGGGAGGCTGTTGCACCTATAAATCAGACACCGTAATAATTACCGATTAATATTAAGTATAATATAGCATTTACACCACGAAATGAAGTAAACCAAAGCAATAATAAAATTGATGCCTATATTTATAATAATGAACCAGTCGTAGTAGTAAAAAGTAAATTCTATTTATAATTTTAACTAAAAACTAATAACTTTTTACTCATTAGATAATTATAGTAGCAATAAAATTCGATCAAGAAACCCATTAGCCAAAGATTTAGTTCCATCTAAAACAGATTCTAATACTTCTGTTAATAGGGTGAATGATAATGCTAATGTGAATAAAAACGTAAAAAACAATGAAATAGTAAAGAAAAAGAAAATGCATAAAAAAAATAATAACAGCCTTGTAAATATAAGGTTAGTTGAGAACTGCTCAAAGACAACACGTATTAACTTACAAAATATTGAAGAATATATCTTAGATCATAGAAAGACACATGACAAAGATGATAAGAATGTTAAGGCTGATAAGAAAGAAAAAGAGAAAAATACAAATAAAATAAAGAAAAAGAAGAAAAGTTCAAATGATATAAATATAAGTAGTAATAAAAGTTCTTTTATTCGAAACGATTATGAGATTATTCATGATATGAATGATTATGATATAAATACAGAACAAACAGTTGCTAGGCCATCATTTTTAGATGAGAAAGTATCTTCTTCAAAAAATATAGTTCATATAAGCAATTATCACAATTCTAGAAAAAATACTAAAAACGAAGAAGTTGAAGATCAATGTAATAAATCTATGGATTGTAATAGAAAAGCCAACTCATATAATATATTTACAAATATTGATGGTAAATTTTATCTTTAACTTAAATATAGAATACAGTGATAAAGAAACTGCATTTCATCGAGAAAAACGTTATAATAGTTATACTAAAGCTTCTGTACAAAAAATTCAAAATAAACAGCAATTTAAAACTGAACGAATGGAAAATGAGGACCTATCTAAGGACCTATCAAAAGATCTATCAAAGGACCTATCTAAAGACTTATCTAAAGACTATTCAAACATATCAAATCAAAAAAATAATATATATTCGAATAACTTGAGCACTTTAAATAATCATAAACACATTGGTATACCCAACTTAAAAATGAATACTAATAAACAAATTCAACCTTATAATTTGGGTCATTCTCTCCGACTTGATCCTAGCTTAAATATTTCTGTTATAGAAGAGAAACCCGTAATGTCTAAATTTTACTCTAATGGAAAAATGGGTAATGGAAATGATGAAAATCAATTTAAAAATAAAAACAAAGTTGCACTAAGTAGGTTTGGACATGTTTTTGGAGATATAGACGACAAAATAAATACATCTTCAAAGAAATTTGATACTACCCGTTCCATAAGTGTAATTAGTACAAAAGGGGTTAAATATGATATGAAAAATATAGATTTAATGAAAGACAATGGAGTAAATACAGAAATTGATGAAACAAATACTTCAAATATGACACATCAGAAGGCTATATCAATTTTGTATGATTAGAAGACTTCATGTATTTTGTATGTGATATAATACAATTAGTTTTTGTTAATGTTAATAATAAAATTATTATTTAGTAATATAATTTATATAATACAATAAGGATTTATTTTTCTTTTAATAAAATTAGTATAAGTAAGTAAAAGTATAATCTTGATATTTTATATGATGTTAATTATGATTATTATATATTTATACTTATTATATAGGCAATGATGTTTATTGTTTTGTATTTAACTATAAAGCATTATTAAATCAGATTAAATAAAAATAGTTATGCTATATAATTAATATTATAGTAAATTAATGTAATAAAATAAAATAAATAATAATTTATTATATATACTAAATATTAGAATTTTAATCAAAATAATATCTATACAAAATTAACCAATAAAAAATAGCCATTCTACCAGATACGGATATTTACATAGTATTTAAACTCTATCAAGATTAATTTATAATAATAAATAATCAAATGGCAGGAAAAGGCAAAGGAAAAATTACTACTAAAGTTGGAGGTAGAGGAAAAACTACACAAAAGGCTATATCAAGATCATCAAAGGCCGGATTACAGTTTCCAGTAGGAAGAATAGCAAGATATCTTCGCCAAGGTAAATACTCAGAAAGAGTCGGAGCCGGAGCACCTGTATACCTCGCAGCAGTACTAGAATATCTAGCAGCAGAAGTTTTGGAACTTGCAGGAAACGCAGCTAAAGATAATAAGAAAACTAGAATAATTCCAAGACACATACAACTTGCTGTACGAAACGACGAAGAATTAAATAAATTGATGAGCAATGCTACTATTGCAAGTGGAGGAGTTCTTCCTAATATTCACTCTACTTTACTACCAAAGAAAGGAAAAGGAGAAGAGAAAGGTGGAGATGCTGAATAAAATACTAACTTAGTAGTATTATGATATATGTTTTAAATAAATAATTATATTAAATAATAATATATAAGTATATAATCATTATAATCATTGTCTTTTAATATATTAATAACTAACTTTATTTAATTATTTAATTATTTATATTTATTTTATTTTATTTTAGAACTTAGTTTAATATCAAATTTTATCATTATTATTTATTTTCATTATGGGGATTGGGGATTGGGGATTGGGGATTGGGCCCAATCCCCAATCCCCAATCCCCATCCCCAATCCCCATTTTCCATTAGTTTACTTA